>OBXL01000062.1_pt1 | contig 80330 bp, 91 predicted proteins | sample 1476591 | NCBI WGS metagenome assembly OBXL01 (sample SAMEA2580155, study PRJEB22360) | human gut metagenome | biome: human gut; feature: human-associated habitat; material: faeces | place: Denmark | collected 2008/2010 | reverse complement strand
GACAGCTTGGAAAACTTTTTCTAAGACCTCACCAGGAATCTCTGAAATCTATGAAAGTAATGGAAAAACTGTTTATGATTTGCCTGAAGAATTAGCTGAATGGGGAATATATTTAGCTGAAACTCGAACAGAATAGGCATAACTATAGATTAGAAAGAGAATACTTCAATTCCTCTAATACCCAAAAATTAACTTTAGTAGAAAAGCTAGACGTAAGCACACGTTGATGTGTGAGTATTGCTCGTGAATGATAAAAGATAGGGTATAATTCATTACACTGTTTTTGGATAAATATTGTTAGACTGTAACTTTTATGTTGCAGTTTTTCAATTTATACATGGTATAATTAAAATAATAAAATAAAGAGGATTTTTTATGAGTAAAGAACTAGTATTTCAAAGTGTAGAATCACTACAACAAGTTGTAAACGTAATTAATGAGGCCGCGGCAGATTCAGAAGAGTTAATTAAGAAAAGTATTCCTGCAAATATTGCCATATCTTAAAATGTAGAAAGTAAGACATGAAAAAAAATAATCTAATTTTATTAATTAAAAATCAAATGTCAGATAAACAAAAAAATGAAAATGCTTTACATTTAAATACACTTTTACTAAGCTCGATAGAAAATCCTAGTATAGATAATGATTGTTTCATAGAATTATTTAGCTATTATTCCAACATATCCCAAGGAGAAGTAAGTGAACTATTTAATTTACTGCAATCTTTAACCAAAAATGAAATCAATATAATTCATGATTTTTTAGAATATATTTCCAAGTTTATCAAAGACTTAGGACTATGTTGTGAATTTGAAAACTTTCTAACGGAAGTAAAATATATACAAGAAAGAAATTATCTAGAGGAAAAAATTGGGCCTACTTTTCCAGTTTTCAAAGTTGATAAAAATAACATCATAAGTTTTGATGATAGTGACAACTCTTATATATTTTCTATAACGCAACTATCTACTAAAACTTGGATTGAGATAACATACGATGATTTTCTCTCAATACTTGAATCACTAGAGTGGCAAGCCTATACTAATAAGGCTTTATTATATTTTACTCCTTGCTGTTTAAAATATATTTTTTCTAATTTATCTAAATTTTATTTATATGGTTACGTTGTTGACTTTTTATATATTGCCCTAAGAAATGAAAGTACGATATTTAACACTACTCAAATCAACTTAATTATGGATTTTTTAAAATTAATCCAAAATTTTAACCAGGAAATTAGTGTCGAAACACAAAAAAAAATAACAAGTACTATTCAACTTTATTTATAACATCCCGACCGTGAAACGGGGCTGCAGTGTAACTTCTATAGGTACTACGAGCCTGAGACGGGGCGGTTTGTGAATCAGGACCCAATTGGGTTGCTGGGGGGTAGTAACCTTTATCGGTTTGCACCTAATGCATAAGGATGGACTGATTCCTCTGGTTTTATAGCTGTGGCATTATTTTTCTTGCCAGAAATAGGTGTTGTTTTAACTGCTGCAGGGCAAGCTGCACTAACAGCAATTGGCATTGGAGCAGTTTTAAGTCTAAGTGGTGATACTTCAAAAGAGAAAAGTCAGGCTAAAGCACAGGTAAAGGCAGGCGCTTGTCATGGAAACTGTAAAAGTTCAAAAAAGCCTCTGCACGGATATAAAATTTTCGATAAAAGAACGGGGCAAATAATGGAATATGGTATCAGCGGAGCAACTAGAACAAAGGCAGATTACTTTAAAACAGAAAATAATTCGCCGAGGACTCGAAGTAAATTGAGGGTTAAGTATGGTGGCGATCCTAATTATGCAGGCTCGGTAATGATTGATGGACTGCCAAATAGAGAAGCAGCTTTAGCGTGGAAAGAGGCACAAGTACGATTACATAAACTAAAATATGGCTCCCAGCCTCCAAGGCAAAAACGACCTATAGTTGATTAGGAGAAATTTATGATTAAAGTTATAGACTTACAAAGTGAATATAATATAAATCCAATATTTGCGGATTTTAGTAGACAAGCCTACGCCATTCCAACGCTATATGCTAAATCTCTGCCTAAATTTGAATCAAAACAGATTCATACCTGTTTGATTGTTTTGTATCCTCATGATGATTTCCCAGAAAAACCGAATATAAAAGGATTTGCAGATTTCTATCTGTATTTTAATTTTGATAAATATTTTGTGTCTTCTGATGCTGAGAAAAAAATGATGCAATTAGAAGCAGTCCATCAAGGAATGTTGGGAATTGCAGTCGAACAGGGGTGGAATACAGAACCATTTGAAATAGCATATCAAGCATGCTTAGATGCTAATCTCATCTTAAGTACTCAAATTAAAAAACGCAAAATGAGTCCGAATAGAAAACAGTATTTGTCCATATTTGCATATTGTGATCTCTATCATTTTAAAATTAATTGGGTAGTATCTGATAAGAAAGGGGCAATCCTTCACGAAGGATCTCTATTTTCAGAAGAACCTTCTTTCTTGGCTATGGGCTATCGGTTGAATTTTCATTGGATAGACGACGAACATTTTATTGTTGAGTCCAATTACAAAGGGTTGATTTCAGATACTTGGGAAGTTGATATTTCGAATGGTGCAGTCCTAGCAACTTGCTGGTTTTAGCCTGTGTGAAACTTCCAATTTTGACGTGGCGTGTGTAGCAAGCCGTAGCCCGCACAAAACCTTCAGTCCTGACGTAGGGTGTGTGCGGAACGAACGCACGCGGTTTCTGCTTTTCAGACGACCTTTGTTGTACTGCGCCCTGCCATTACTACACTTACGATGAATTATTATACAGGCTCAGTGATAATTGATGACTGCCAAATAGAGAAGCAGCTTTAGCGTGGGAAAAGGCACAGGTAAGATTACATAAACTAAAATATGGCTCCCAGCCTCCAAGGCAAAAACGACTTATAGTTGATTAGGAAGTAGGGACTATCCAGGTGTGGATAATTGGAAAAATGTTGTCCTAGAAAAAGGGACAATATTGTTTACACTGTATCCACATGGGCCGGCAGGTATGGCTTCTGCCCCTGGGAATTATTTTGTTCGAGGATACGCTGTACGTTCTGCAAGAGGAAATGCCAGAGCATTTAACGATTCTGTACAGGTGAGACATAGTGGAAATGCTACTGCCGCACGTGACATGAGAAAACAATTACATATATTTGTAGTAGAAGAAGATATTTGCGTAGGAAAATCAAAAGCAAAAGCAAATAAAAAATATGGCGATGGGGGAGCAACCCAATATTATATTCGAGATATGGATAAACCGAAATTAACAAGTACTGGCAACCTTCGATCTTTCAGGAGGTAAAATTACATATGAATCAAATTAAATTATTTATACAACAAAAAAACATTGTCATCAATAATCTCTCCTTAAACTTTAATGATATTAAAGACATTAAAGAAAAAACTAAATTAATAAATTTTAAAAATATACAAGAAGGTATTTATTTATTTCAAGAAAATATTTATTACCTTGGAGAAGAAGGAAAAATATTTATCGACATATACAAAAAGGAAATTGATATCTTATTTAATGACTATTTTTATTTAACTAAAAACATCTTAGAATCAAAAATTATTCAAAATTTTCTTAATTTATATCCTCCTTTAAAATCATATTGTGTACTAAAAAGTGCTCCAGTACTCGAATTTAAAGGCCCTGAATTGGCATGGAATTCCCTTTTGTTCATCTATGACTCCAAACAGGCGTCAATAAGGCTGAATATTTCATTCTAAAATACTACAGTAAAATAATAAGAAGTATTTATGAAAAAACCATACGAAATACACTCAGATTTTTTTAAGAAAATGATTGCTTCAGGCTGGTATGAGAATAGAGAAATTATTTTAGATTCTCTACCCCACCATTTAGAGGAGTTACCTGATAATGTAAAAAAATTTCTAAGAGAAATATGGTATTTAACAATTAGTTATGACGCTTATTATCGTAGTAATGGACGCATCTTTCTATCTACGGTACTGCATAACTTTGGAGAAACCATATCATGGTCGATTACAGGCACAAGCGCGACGGCGTTTACGAAATTTACAAGAAAGGTTAAAAAAACGTTTGAGTAAGTCCATATCTGTTGGAGGATGTTCATCTACCAACTCGCCCAAACGATTAGATTAGGAGGATATTATGAAGAAATTGATGGTGTGGGGATATAGCGCACAAAGTTTAGATGAGTTAGCGAAAAGAAAAGTGCCTAAGGTTTCCTTAGGGGAAGTAGGAATATCAGAGGAATTCAACCCTAAAAAAACGCATCCTGATTTTGACTTTCCATGGAGTTGGTTCGTAAAGGGGCAAGAAATTCCTCCAATGCCTGAAAAGGTTTATGTCTGCTTAAAGAAAGCAAGGAGTGTTACTTTTGATTTTCTACCTTATGGCTACAACTTCTTTATCATGTCAGCACGTTTTTTGGAATTTATTAAAAAATATGGCTTTAATTATAATTTTGGTATGAGCGAAGCGATTATTGTCAATACAAAAGGCGAGCTATTGACAAATGAAGTCTATTATTTGGTAAGAATAGTTAGCTGGGAAATTGAGGATGAAATTGTTTACCCGGATTTAGGAAGAGATGAAAAAGGTTTTTCGCTGGAGGCATATACTAATTCGGATAAGGATATTTTGCTGTCTTCCAAGTATAAGTATATGGAAGCATTAATGGTGTCAGAAAATTTAAAAGAAAAAATATTGGAAAACTTTTCTTTGCCTTTTCTTTATTCTTTGGAAGAGTGGAAGGAATTGAACAATTTAGACAGTTTTTGGGATTAATAAAATATATAACATTTTGAATTATGAGGTATTATATGATTGAAACAACTAAAGATATGATTTCTGTGTGGATGGGGACATCTTTTAAAACACCTGATGAGTTTAATGAATATACAGATGGAATGGAGGACTCAGATTCTCATTGTCCAGCTTTTGCAGATTTTGGAGTTTCATTTATTGATTCTGATTATTTTGTGGCATTCCAGACAGATAATGGAGAAATTGTACCAGTTGAAGTGTTAGCAGAAGAAGTTGGGGCACACTCCAATAAAGTTATAAAAGATATTGTGAAAGTAGCAAAAGAGAAAGGAATAAATGAAGGTAATTCTTTATATTACTATTCTAATGCAACATTTTATGAGGAAAATCTAGATAAACTTTACAATGATCTGAAGTTTATAGGAACTTTTAAAGACCCAAGAAAAAAATATCGCTAGTGATAGTGAAATATTAGTCAGGATATCCACCCGTACGGCAGATATACCTATATATACATCGATTCCGACAGCTACGAACCTTTAGCTCAAATCTTTGACGACGCCAAAGACGGTAAAAGCAGTATTATGATGAAGAGACCGGGCTGCACTATAACCTGATGCGTTATTACGATCCTGAAGCAGGTCGGTTTGTGAATCAGGATCCGATTGGGGTGTTTGGTGGAGAGAATCTGTATCAGTTTGCATCGAATATCACGGAGTAGATTGATCCTCTTGGGCTTAAAAAGAAAGCCTCTTCTCTAAACCCTAAATTTGTATCTACTAAATCAACAGGTAGAATTAATCCTCGGAATGCTCTTGAAAGAAAAATTATGGTTCAAGTCAAAAAGCGATCTGAAAAAGGAAATGTGATAATTAGGGCGGACCAAATTGGCGATCGATGTTATACAGGGAAAAGTTGGAATAAAACAGAAGAAAAAATAGATGGGGTTACTATTCACTATATGGCAAAATTTGATAAAGCTGGAAAAATGACATATGTTACTGATTATAAATTTAAAAAGAGGTTTTTATGAATAAATTCATTTACAAAAATGCTTCTGATATTACCAGTCACTGGGAATTATGCAATCAAAATAAATATCCTTTTATTACAGTTAATAATATTGATAGGAATTTTAATGAAATATTTTTTGATATAACTAATATAAGCAATAAATTAGAAGAAGTTTCTAACTCCATAAGAGAAATATCCTCTTGTTATAATAAATTTTTTTTAATCCCTGACTATATAACAGAACGATATGAATCACAATATTATTACTTTGAATTTCCTGTTATAAATACTCACTCTGAACTTATTGCAAATCAGCTTTTTGATTATTTACTTGACAACATAAGCTAGAGCCTATTCTTGTAGCATATCACAAGGCCGTCTGAAAGAAGAAACCAAGGTAACGGATAGCGCATACCAGCCTTTCCGCCTACAAAACCAGTATGCCGACCGTGAGACGGGGCTGCATTACAATCTGATGCGTTATTACGAGCCAGAGGCCGGACGGTTTGTGAATCAGGACCCGATTGGGTTGTTAGGTGGAGAGAATCTGTATCAGTTTGCTCCGAATGCGCAGGAATGGCTTGATGTTTGGGGAATGTGCCCGACCAACAAAAAAAACCAAATAAACCTAAACCGCTGTTAAAGAATTTATTCAAACGTTGGAAAAGAGGCGAGCGTATTGATTAACCATTACCTAACGGTGATATGCCATCTTGGGATGTTATTAGGTCAAGATACTGGAAAAATAGGTATTTAGCCTCGAAAAGTACAGGAGAATTTTCTCCTGCAAATATGAGTAGAATAAAAAGAGGATGTGCTCCTTTAAATGCAAATGGAAATCCCATGGAGTTGCATCATCATGTGCCACAACGCTTATGTCGTGCAGATAGGCATAGTCCTTTTAATTTGAGAAAAGTAACTATAGAACGACATGCAGCGCTTGACCCTTATAGGAATCTAGGAGATTAGCTATGAAAGCAATAGAAATTTTAAAGAATTTTGTGGAAGAAAAATTATCAACTGAAGAATTGGAAATGGCGTTGTCTTCCAATCAAGAATTAATTTCCCTGTTGGAAAGTACTAAAGCCAAACCTTATATGAATAGTAATTCCACTTATGAATATTTAATTAGTCAGGATTTGACATCTCTTGATTCAAAGTTGAATTTGATGGATATTTTCAGGGAAATTTTAGATTACAAGCATATCCCGTACTCTTCGAATTCAACGACAGAAAAAAAATTCGATTTAATTTTGGAGGCTATTCCTAACTGGATACCTGCTGATATGGGTTATTTAAATTTCTTGTATGATAAGTACAAACCTAAGACAGCGACCACTTTAAAAAAGATTATTAAGGAACATTTCATTTGTATGGATAAATATCCCAAATGGTTACAGGAGCCTGATTGGCCTATCGTCGACAATATTCCTGCAATGTTTCTAGGGCAGTTAGATATAACAAAGTTGAAGCATGATACTACTTATCTATACATTTTTTGGGATAAAAAATTAGACAGATACATAGAAATAATACAGTCTCTATAAATGGGAAAACCGTAGCAGGCTGTAGCCTGCATGAAACTTCTAGCAAGCCTTAGCTTGTACAAAACCTCCAGTCCTGACGTAGGGGGGTATGCACGCACGCGGTTTTTCAATTTTCAGACGACCTCTACCAAATTGCCACCCCCGACAGCGGCGAACGGCTGCTGTTTGCCAAAGTCGATTCTGGCAAACAGCGATTTAACCGCCATTTATGGACGTGAAGGCAAAAAACTAGCGGTTTCGCCTACCGCAACCATATCATGGTCGATTACAGGCACAAGCGCGACGGCGTGTACGAAATTTACAAGAAAGGTTAAAAAAACGTTTGAGTAATTCCATATCTGTTGGAGGATATTCATCTACTAACTCACCAAAACGATTAGATTAGGAGGATTTTATGAAAAAATTACTAGTATGGGGATATGCCCTACAAAGCATGGATAAAGCGGGAAAAATGGGGTTACCACGTGTAGGCAGTGGTGTTCTAGGCATATCAGAGAAGTTTAACCCTAAAAAAACGCATCCTGATTTTGACTTTCCATGGAGTTGGTTCGTAAAGGGACAAGAAATTCCTCCAATGCCTGAACAGGTGTATGTATGCTTGAAAAAAGCCCGAGGTGTTACTTTTGATTTTCTTCCATATAATGATTTCTTTATCATGTCAGCACGTTTTTTGGAATTTATTAAAAAATACGGGTTTGATCACGATTTTGGTATGAGCCAGATAATTATTGTCAATACAAAAGGGGAGTTATTGACGAACGAAGTCTATTATTTAGTAAGAATAGTTGATTGGGAGATTCAGGATGAAATTGTTTACCCAGATTTAGCATTAGATGAAGATAATTTTTCACTGGAGGCATTTACTAATTCAGATAAGGATATTTTATTGTCTACCAATTATAATTATTCAGGAGCATTCATGGTGTCAGAAAATTTAAAAGAAAAAATATTGGAAAACTTTTCTTTGCCTTTTCTTTATTCTTTGGAAGACTGGAAGGAATTAAATAATTCAGACTTTTTTTAGGATTAATATAAATCAAAAAAGTGTTGGATGAACTTTTTTCCATCCCAACATCTACTCACTCTCTCGTGGGAGAGGGCAAAACGACTGCCTCAACCAACTGACCGCCCACATCGACGGACTCGGTGCCAAAACCGCCTACGAACTCGCAGTGGACGGACTACCGCTCAAACGCACCCACTTCGTCTGGGACGGAACGCGATTACTTCAGGAGTATACCTACAAAGGCAGCTACACCTATATCTACACCGACCAAGACAGCTACGAACCGCTGGATCAAGTCTTTCACAACAACCAAGACGAAGCACACTACCTTAGCTATTTCCACAACGACCAAATCGACATACCGAGGGAGATGACCGACATTCATGGCAATCTGGTTTGGCTTGAGCTGCATTTTGATCCGGATCTATTGAATAGAATTACAAGAGTCATGGGGGCAATGTCTGAAGGTGTCAGAAAGGAGCTAGAAAGATGGGAATTTTGCGTAGAGTAATTACTTCTTTAAAAAGATAGGAGTTGAATCAATGGAGCCTAAAGAATTAACATCTGAAATTTTACTGGAAAGTGTTTTAGAATGTACAAATTTTGTAGTAAATGAGATACCAAATTTATACAGTGCAGTAATGGAAAGATTAAAAAAAGACGATGAATTATTTTTCATGAATTTTGTTGAAGATGAGAATGAGCAGAATGATTATTATGGATATGTTTATAATAAAACGAATAGAAAAATATACGAATATGCGTTCCATGATGACAAATTAGTGAAAAATAGGAAGTTGTCTCTTATTGAAAAGAAAATTGGAGAGTTAACAACGAAAGATATTCTTGAATTATCTATAATAAATTTACTGTAATCTCTAAATATAGCTATGTTTGCTCTTGTACTTTTATGTAAGTGAGCAGAAGCAAGTCCTAGTTTGTATGAAACTCCTATTCCTGACGTAGATTTGTGTGTAGAACAGGTACGTGGTTTCTGTTGTTCAGACGACCTTTGCTAAGTTGCGTTTAACCACCGCTACGCTTACATCATAGAGGATATAACCAAGCAATTATGGAAATAGTAGATAATATTGATAAAAATTCTAAATGTGATAGAGAAAGGCTAGAAAAATTCAATTATTACAATCCAAAATTCATAAGGCACTTAAGTCAGGAAGTATGTCTTTATATAAACTGACAACAAAACAAGATTGGATTAATTATTTAACATAATAAGGAGTAACATTATGAATATAATATTAGGATTTATAAAAAATAACTTATTAGAAGTATCAGGTAATTTTCAAAACAGTCGATGGAAAATTATTCAAGATATTTCAGTAGCACAAAGATATGCATATCAGCAGTATGATTTAGAGACTGTTTGGGCGGATTCGCGTGAATCGAACTCACTAATTTTAAAGCTATCTACAGATGAAGATGACAATTTTTGGGATGAATATGCTGTTCCTGCAATTGAAAAAAAATTAAATTCCTTGAACTTAGAGGAGGGATTAAAAGATAGTTTATTTAGTGATATAGATGCCGATTTATTTAATTGTTATTTAAATAACAAATATAAGAAAAATCATCCTTTTTGGAATATGATAGAAGATGCTTATTTTAAAGGATTTTGGCCTTGTGGATGGGAAGGTAAATATCCTGAGGGGAAGCTTGTCGTTTTTAAATTAAACTATGCTTAAATAAAAAACATCCCTCAGCAAGAAGACCTGGAGGTTATATAACCTATGACGTGGATTCCCATGGCAGATTGAGCCCCAAGCAAATTAAACAAGCACTAAGTCAAAGTTACAAGTATTTCAAAGAACAAGGAGCACTTTAAAATGAATAAACATGAATTAGAAGCCTTATATACTCTAAATGATCCTGCTACTAGCCAAGCTATAAAAATGTTACCTCCAGAGTGGCATAGTTTATATCCTTCATATCTTCAATTTTTAGAACTAAGCAATGGATTATTTGGAGATGAGATAACCCTTTTGGAGGCCGAGGATATCCAACAAAGGAATATTGACTATGAAGTAAAAGAATATTTGCCGAATTTTCTTATGATTGGAGATAATGGTGGAGGGGTTGCCATTCTGATGGATAATAAAAATCAAAATATTTTTGCTGTCGGCATGGGAGTAATGAGTGAAGACTCCTTAGAAAAAATATCATCTTCTTTAGAAGACTTTCTATTAGTAAAAAAAGGATTGTTTAATTATTTAGAAAACTAGTTCTAGCTCGCGCACCCCAAAAACACAGGTTGGGTACAACCAAGTAATCCGTATCCAGTATGAAACTTCTTCAGGTATTACGAGCCTGATGCGGATCTGTTTGTGAATCAGGATCCTATTGGGTTGTTGGGTGGGGAGAATTTGTATTGGTTTGCACCTAATACAACGAAATGGAATGATCCATTAGGACTAATGAACAAATGTGATAATTGTTCAAAAACTGGAGTAGACATAAACCTTGTGCAAAGGAAACCAGTAACATTAGTTGCTTGTCAAACAGGAAAAGGGGACAATTCATTTGCTCAAAAATTGGCTAATGAATTAAAAGCACCTAAACGTGGTGCAACAGAAAATGTTAGTGCAGTTACAGGAGAGGTTTTAAATGGAGGTAAATATATTACATTTAAGCCATAAAATCCTTAAATTTATTTTTTTAAAGTATTTTTCTAACGTCTTATAATAACTCATACAGTAAGGATAGAGACATGAAATCTAATGCCAACATTTCAATAAATGACAGTATGTATATTTCTAAAACTGATCTGGAAAAGTTAAAAATTGATGCTTCCTCTGGCAATAGTCAAGCAGCATCAAAATTAGCTAATTATTTTGCTTTTTATGAATTTAACAATGATAAATTTATATTTTGGTTAATTCGATCAGCCGAATTAGGTAATACTCAAGCACAATATGATTTGGCCTATATATTCTTTGATCATTACCAAGACAGTAAAGACAAAAACAAATTAAACGAAGCGGAAAAATGGGCTCTACTTGCTCAAAAAAATGGGATGTCTATTACTAACCTACTCACTGATATACATCGAGAGATTGATATTGCTCAAGGAGGATTAAGAAACTAAAGCTCTAAGAAAACAATTAAGAAAAGAAACCAAGAAATTTCTTAGAAAATTGAAAAAAGCAGGTAAGAAATGCCCTTAAATTTTTAGGAGAATTTAAATGAAAAAAAATGGATACGTTAATTTTAACTTTTTAGATAGTAAACCCAATATAAATAGTATATTAGTTGGACTAGATTTAGACTACTCAAATAAAGTGATAGCGCCAGATGGTCATGAGTTAGCATTGGTTGCTTTTATACCAATTGAAAATCTACTAACTATTGCACCTCAATTTAAAACAGATTTTCAGAATATGGAATATAAAGATAAAGCAATTTACGTTTTTTCTTATTATGATAAAGAAGATTATTTTCTTGACTACATTACTGAAATTGACGATGCTATTCAAGGATACACGAAAGTTATCATCGGAGATAAACATCAGTTCAAGTTTAACATAGATAATTTTTATCCAATTAATCCTATTGAGAATTTAGATGAAATGAGTTTTTTAGGAGGACAACCTGAATATTTACAACAAGAGAGTGATGATTTTCTAGAAAAATATATTTTCATAGGTCAAATCTTAGGAATGGATCTACCTGAAAAAGTAAATGAAATTTTTTATCTAACTGAGAACATAGGATATATTTTTATAGATCGAGATCTATCTGGTGGATTATTCTTCGTACAGACGACTTAAACAAAACTAAAAAGGATTGAAAATTATGAATAAAAGTATTACAACAGTATTAAATAGTTTTCTGATGGAAATGTATAAATGGGAAGACAATGCTAATAAGCATATTGATGCAGGCACAGATATTCCTGATGAGATATTGAAACAAACACTAAAGGAAATATACGATAAATACCTAACAGATAAACCAAGAAAAATGGGAAAGTTAGAATGTATGACTGTTAACTACCCTCCAACATTCAATCCAAATAACGAGAGAATCATAGAAATTGAAGAAAAAGGTAACTCTATAACTGTAAAAAGTGATGTGCTTTACGCTGGAATGGAAGTACAAAGACTTTATAAATTCAAAAAACAGACAGGTCTCTGGAAATTAGATAATGTAAAAGAATTTGATAGTTATGATGGGAAATGGCATTCTATACATATCTAAATTAAAGTAATTAACAAATTGCAGCCATCATGAATCCTCCAATCCTGACGTAGAGCATGTGCAGTACGCGCGCACACGGGTTCTGCTTTTCAGATAGCCTCTACGATGCCAAAAGACAGAAAGCAATAGTTAAAGGAAAAGTATTATGAAAATATTTAATTGGGAAAAAAACAAGACTTTATATAGATATCTTAAGAATGGTGATTTATTTTGTTTTAAAATAGCCGATAAATTATTCGGTTACGGTAGAATAATCGCTAAAAATAAACTTGGTGCCACTGTAGGAATTTTTGATTTGTTTACTTCAAGCCCAGTTGAGTCATTTGATTATAAAAATGCTGGAAATTACCCAATCCTATTCAAAACCGTTTTAGACTGTCATACCTTATTTGAATCAAAGCTAGAGTCAGACTGGCGGATAATTGCTCAAGATCCCAATTACCAAGATCCAACCCCAAGTGAAATTACTTCCATTAATCCCGCTATGGGATTGGCTCACAATGCAGACTTTTCCATCAAGCAAGAAATAGATGAAGAGGACGCTAGGCAAAAAATACTCAAGAGCATTGAGTTGCTTGAAACACCTAATAGCCATTATCATATTTTAAGTTTTCTTATTCGTCGTAAACCAGAAATTTTTAATTTACCTATTGAATCATTTTCAGAATTTGGAGATTTTATTTCGGATGAGTTTCAAAAAATTCACCACCGGAATTTAAAAGCGTGAAAAGCAAGCCGTAGTCTGCACAAAACCTTCATTCCCAACGTAGCAAGCCGTAGCCAATATGAAACCTCCAATCCCGACGTAAAGTGTGTGCGGTACGCACGAACCCTTGGCACAGGTCCACAACCGGACCAACGAAGAAGGCGAAAGCGGCCAACAAACCCACTACTTCCACTGCGAGCAAATCGGCATTCCGCGCGAGAGGACCGACATCTATGGTAATCTCCTGAGGTACGGCGAATACACCGCCTGGAAAAATCACTATTAATGTAAAAGTTATCTAAGATAATGGAGGTAAATATGCCCTTCCTAAAAATTCCCTATAGAGATTATCCTAAAGAAGGATTGTTCAAAAAACTTTATCGAGAAAACATCTATAAAATAGAGGAATTTAAAGATGAATTTAAGTATTACGAATATACCCCAATAGAGAAAATTATTATTGATGAACATAATTTAGTACCATTCATCTTTTTTTCACCCGAAGGAATAAATTATTTAATGCCTAAAATTATTGATAGCATCAGCAATGGCATTGGAAATGATGATATTCCAGTAAATATAGAAGAATTTATTATAAATATACCTACCGCAGAAAACATCACTCATGCTTTAAATCTCTTAAAAAAAGATGAGCTTATAATTCTTAAAAAGTATTTAGAAAAAATACTATTTGGGGGCTTATCAAATTTGATACAGCAAATAGGTGAACATTATTTATTCAGAAGTATTGAATATCTCGAAAAGTTAATAAATAATTCCTAAATCTACTTATTATTTTGTTAATCGGAATACATAAGCCAAGGTTTCTAGAAAAGTAGGCGTAGGTTGGTTAAAGATCTAACAATCTTGCAAGGTCGTCTGAAATACATTTTCAGGCAACCTGAAACAGAAGGAACAAACCCTCTTGGACAACAACTTGCTAATGAATTAAATACTACAGTTAAAGCACCAAATGAATTTCTTTGGTTATCAAGTAACGGGAAATCAACACCTTTAATATCATGTAAACAACATCCAGAAAGAAATAAGAAAATGACTAACTTCATATCAACGGGTAGTACTTATTGGATTTCAGATGAAGAAATTCATATTCTCGAAGAAAACGCCACTAATGGAGATAAAAACTCGGCATTCAAATTATATCAGTATCATATGTTTGTATCTTTAGATCAGGATTTAGAATTTAAATGGCTAGAGATCGCGGCAGAAAATGGACATCTAATTGCCCAATCCAATTTAGCTGATTTATTTTTTACACAAGGAAATAAAGAAAAAGCCATATTTTGGGCTAAAAAGGCACATAGAAATGGTGCCAAACTACCAGAAGTAGCCTCGCAGTCAAACCAAAATGAAACCACATGAATAATATTGCTCAATTTAAAGTGAAACCAGGAACAACTATTATTGAAGAAAAAGCTACATCTCAAGGTTTGGGGTTGCCTGGTGGACAAACACAAAAATATATTAATGACTTAGAAAGGTTAATAAGACAATGAATCAGGAGCAATTTATAAAAAAGATTAATATGGTTTTAGTCGAAATTGATAAAATGATTAATAATTGTGATGAATATAGTTATACAAATAAACAGCAGTTGATTTCTATAAAAAATGAACTATATGACATGATTAACTATCTAAAATCAGAAAGTATTTTTCAACAAAAAAAAGGAAAAGAATTTTTATTGTCTCGGATAGTAATTGATTCTTGGCCATTTAATAATGAGGTTGGTAAACTCCTTGTAGAATTAGAAGAAGATTTCAATTCTTTGACAAGAAAAAATATAAAAATGACTAAGTTAAAAATTCTGAATGAAACTCCTTTAGACTTTCAAGAAAAAAATATTTTTGACAAATGGGAAGTCAGTTACCTTGATTTGATGGAAGTAAATCAAGGTTCTCCCTTAGTTGGAAGTCTATCCATTAACGGTCAAGTTATTATTAAAGAACAGGGATTTGGTGGGCCTTTGTTGTATTTCAATAGGAAAATATATATTCCTGTTTTCATTAGACGATTTTGCCTTGTTGGATTTAGGCTTGCAATATTAAATTTAGATGATTTATCCATTGAGTATATTGGGGGTATAGAAGACTTGGTTTATCTGAAAGAGATAAGAGATAATAGAATTTATTTCTATACAGACATATATAAAAGCACAGAAAAGAATTTATCTTTAAATTAACAAATATATCTCAAGAATATGCTGTAAACAGCATAGCCAAAGGAGGACTTCCATGTTAATTAAAGTCAAAGAATTTATTCAAAAGTATTGGATTAGTATTCTAATTTCATGGATTTGTTTTTGGTTATGGATGGCCTATTATGGAGATAACACGATAGTTAAGTTGGTCGTGTTTCCGATCATCTCTTTCTTTCTAGTTATTTTATTTCATTTGGAATTAGAAAGAAAAAATATTAAATATCTATCCATAATTCAAATGTTAATTGGGATGCTGCTGGGATTAGCTATACAAATCGAAAGTGAGAGTTTTATGCTCCTTGAAGGATTGATATTCGGAGGAATTTTTGGATTAACAACACCCTTTTGGATTAAAATATTTTTATTTTTAAGAAAAAAGATAGGAAATTATGTATAATAAAGCTCAAACAGATAGATACATGAGTAAGCAATTAACTAGAATTGGTGTAAGGTTTTTGGAAAATACGGATCACGTAGTAAATGTGCATAGAAATTGATTGATAACAAAAATTTATAAAAGGAAAATTAAAATGAGTATTTTAAGTAATTATATAATTCAAGATTTGATCCAGAATGTATCTAAAGGAGTTACAGAGACATTTAAATTTGTATCAGAAAGATATAATTCTAATGAGGTTTTTGCCTATACATTATATATTGATGACTATTGTTCATATCTGGGTTGGGCTGCTAACACTATTTCTCACTACGAAATAGAAAAAGTAAACTACCCAAAAGAAGAACAGCCTTTTATTAAATGGTATTACCCTCAATTTGCAATAGGACTTGGAGAGGTTCCTGAGAAAATAGATAGTATATTCAATAATGAGATTCAAAATATTCTTAATGATGCAAATACAATAATATCAGAAGATAATTTTGAGCAATATCAGGCAGAAGTATATGATTCAATTATAGAAGGATTTAAAAAAGCGATAGCAAGCGTAGATAAGGAAAAAACAAAAAATGTAATATTTTTTGTTTCTATTGCAGATAGTGATAATGCTGAAATTATGGAAAATTATTCTGCTGAACAACTAAATTCATATGATAAATTTCTTACGTTCAAAAATAGATTTCAAAGCAAGCCGTAGCCCGCATGAAACCTCAAATCCTGACGTAGGGCGGCACGCAGTTTCTGTTTTTCAGACAACCTCTGCAATGAAATAAATTTAAAATTAAATTTTCAATAATTGAGAAAGGACGATTAAAATGCTTGATTCAGATACAAAAAATATGATTTCTGTATGGATAGGAACATCAAATAAGACGTTAGATGAATTTAATAAATACACTGAAGGAATGGAGGACTCAGATTCTCATTGTCCAGCTTTTGCAGATTTTGGAGTTTCATTTATTGATTCTGATTATTTTGTGGCATTCCAGACAGATAATGGAGAAATTGTACCAGTTGAAGTGTTAGCAGAAGAAGTTGGGGCACACTCCAATAAAGTTATAAAAGATATTGTGAAAGTAGCAAAAGAGAAAGGAATAAATGAAGGTAATTCTTTATATTACTATTCTAATGCAACATTTTATGAGGAAAATCCAGGTAAACTTTACAATGATCTGAAGTTTATAGGAACCTTTAAAGACCCAAGAAAAAAATATCGCTAGTGATAGTGAAGCATTAGTCAGGATAACGGCCGTCTGAAAGTTGTTTTTTCAGATGGCCTTAAACCATTAGATTAACGGCAATCTGATTGTTGCACTATCGACTACGCCTACGACCCGTTCAGACTGCAAAACCAATACACCGACCGTGAGACGGGGTTCCATTACAACTTCTTCAGGTATTAAGAGCCTGATGCGGGTCGGTTTGTGAATCAGAAGCCGATTGGATTGATAGGTGGGAGAATCTTTATTGGTTTACGCCTAATGGGCAAGATTGGCTAGATCCTTTAGGTTTGGATAAATGATGTGAAAATAGCAAAGTTAAAACAGAACCAAACACAGCATTTTTTTGGTCAGGTAGAACAGATGGTATTGGTGGAGAACATATTGCTGCCGATATTGCCAAATCTAATGGAGGAACAACATCAGAAATGTTAATTGAAGCTAGAAAAATTATCATGCCTACGTGGGGTCAAAATAACCAAGCAAGCATTAAAGCATGGGAAGATATTTCATCAGAGTATGCAACATGCGCTTCTGGTACTGTAACAGGCGTTATTGGCAAAGATATGCGACCAGGAAATATATGGGAAAATAGAGAATTACCCGCTTTGAAGAACAATCCTAATATAGATCCTAAAACAAAGATTTCAACTGTTATATTTCAAAGGTAATTACTATGGATGATTTCGTAATTGAAAAAATTTCAAGAGGTATGTTAATTGTTTCTTTAAATGGACATGAAATTTCATTTGAAGGAGAAATGTTCTTTCCAAATAATGAGTTTCACTTTTCCCTATATGCGAAAACAGCAAAATTTACTAAGACCAACCAAATTTTAAGCAAGGAAGAGTTAGATAATATTTTAGAACATTTAAAAAAAGAATTTATTTTAAAAAATAGAGTATTAGACATAATTTTCTAAATTTAATTATCAACTGTAAAGTAGCCCAAGCAAGCCGTAGACCATATGAAACTTCCGGTTGGCACCCTTGTTGATATGTATGGTTATCCAGGAGGAACTTTTGTGTCTCCAGTAGGAACACCATACCCTATGAGAGCCTTACCTCCTGGTTCTAATCAAAAGCCTTATACCATATATAAGGTACTGAAACCAATTGACAATGTAGCTGCAAGTAAAATTATGCCGTGGTTCGGAGAGATTGGATTAGGGATACAGTATGAATTGCCAAAATCTGTTAAATCATATATAGAAGCTGAGCATCTAGAAGAGGTGAAAATAGGAAATGTTAAAAATTAATGAATTGAATTCATATCTTAAAAGTAAAGGAGTACCTGAAGATAGTTACTCAATCAATGAAGTAAATGATGAATCATTATGTATTATTGAAGAAAATAAAAAATGGCATATATTCTATTCTGAAAGAGGATTAAGAACCGAAGAATATTGTTACCAAGATGAACATTTGGCAATTCTATATTTTATAAATCGGTTATCAAGAATGTTAAAATTTTCTTTTGAATGAAAAAAGTAAACCGCCAACAAATCCGTTACTTCCACTGCGACCAAATCGGCATCCCAAGAGAGATGGCCGATAAGAACTGCAATCTGGTTTAGTTTGGGGATTATTACGGTTGGGTTGGAAAGTGGAGACAATTTATATGGTTTTGGACTGAATACGAAGGCGTGGGTGAACCCATTAGGCCTTGCTTCAAAAACAACTACAAAAATGCAACCATATAGATTTTCGGATGTTAGCGTAAAAGGAACTCATGTTGATATTTTTGTAGGAAATAAAAAAGTAACAGAAGCCCTTTTAACCTTAGATGATAAACGAGGATTAGTATGGAAACGTTTTGGTGATATGAAAAGTACTACTTCCAAAGAATTGAAAGCTGCTGATAAATTAATTTCTGAACTGAAAGACAACTCACAAATTATGTCATTAGCAAAAGATCATCTTAAAAAGACTCTGACTGATTTTGAAGGTGATTTAAATGACCCAAAAAGTACACTAGAAGTAAGGATATAGCTAAAAGAGAAATTGAAAAATTTAGGAAAATGTTAATGAGGTAATTATGGATATCACATCATTCTTAAAAACAGGTAGATTTAAAGATTTGTCTGTAGGTATGTCATATAGTAATTTTCAAAAGTTGAAACAATTCAAACATTCATCTAAATGGTTATACGATGACGATAATATAGAAAGTGGTTTTTCTATTTTTTGGAAGGGATTAGAAATTGGTTTTAGGGATGAAGTTATTTATTTACTATCAATAGATCCTTATTTTAAAGGTGTAACTATTGCTAAAAAATATAAAATTAATAGGAAATTAACTATTGAAAAGTTTGTAAAATATTTGTTTTTGGCCGATATTAAATGGGAATTTGTATCAAGGGAAGAGTGGGAACATGAGTGTGAGATAAAAACAGAAGGAGGAGTTTCTATTATTTTCACATTTGAATTAGATGGTGTAAGTATCTCTAAATTTTCAGTCTCATAAAAATAAACGTGATTAGGCCGAGCCTTCCCCGTAAGGTCCCCTTTTTTCAAATACAGAAAAAGCTAAAATCTACATCTTTCAACTATTTAGACGTTTTATATTGCTTATTAATTTATGCAAAACTAACAACAAGCGTAGGTCTGGTCTAGCAAGTCGCAGCCTACACAAAACCTTCAGTTCTGACGTAGGATATGTACGGTACGCACGTGGTTTCGCCTGTCTAAATCATATCAACGAATACGGAGAAAACAGCCAACAAACCCACTACTTCCACTACGACCGAAATCTGATTATGGTCATAATTGACATAGAAAATTTACATTTATTATCGTTTAACTTTATTGAGGAGGTGTATGCTATGAATTTAGATGCAGTTAACCCAGAATTAGAATCAAAAATTAATGATTTAGTTTGCGAAGCTTATAATAAATCTTTTTTGGAACAAGAAAAATTACTAAAAGAAGCATTTGAGCTAATACCCAAGCCAGTAACTCAATGGGCGCATCCAACTACAATGGTTGCGATTGCCTTATTCGACTTATATTATAAAAATCAGAAATATGAACAGGCTGAAGAATGGCTGATTATTGCTTTAAGTGTTGCTGATTTAGGAACAACTAATGCAGGAACATACCTATTAGGCGGTCTTTTTTATTATGATATTGAAAAATATGATGATGCTTATAAATATTTCGATATTGCTTATAATGATGCCGGGTATTATCCATTTAGCATAGAAGACAAAAAATATTGGCAATTTTATAAGCAACGTAAAGAAGAATTAAATCCTAAGAAAAAAACCAAAAAGTAAGATTCGATATTTTCAGATGACCTCACTATCTTCTTTGAGGTCGTCTGAAATGTTTGTTCTTTAACTATACGGGCTGGGGTCGTCTGAAAGAAGAAACAAGAGTAACGGATAGCGCACACCAGCCGTGCTGCCTGTAAAACCAATACTTCGATGACGAGATGGGGCTACCAAAGACAACATCTTATTCCATGGTCGCTTAGAAATCATCTAATGTTTGCACAAAGTGGTAGAAGCATACATGGTGCAACAAATATGATGTATCTGCCTGTGACAACGGGAATGGACCCTTATCCCAAATTGGGGTTACATCGTGGATGAACTACAGAGCATAAACTTTATAATGAAATGGTTGAGCAATGATTAGAAAGATTGGCTACCATTGTTAAAAATAAAAAATGGAGTAAAAAGAAAATCTCAGAAAAAATATTAAACTTGATAAAGAATTAAACAAGATATTTCATAGTGAATGGTTGAAGTCTATATTATTAGATTCTATATTTACTACCACGGGAATTTCATTTGACATATCAGCAGAGTTAAAAAGTACAATTCTTAACTGATCGGTACTTATGATTTAGATTATATATTTTTAGGAATAGAGTATGAGAATAAGGTGTCTATGGAAGAATATCTTATTTTTTATAAGGAACTGATTACCGAGAAGTTTCGAGTTTTAAAATCCTTTGGAAATATTGCTTGGAAAACAAAGGTTTGGTTATCTGAATTGCCATAGTATGTGATACATTTAAATGGTGACCGCTTTATGGGATCGAGAGACTGAAAATAATTGAGGGTTAAGTTGTATAGTTATTTTGTTTCAAATTATGATAGAAATTTTTTATTGAAAATTAATGAGAATGAATTTCAAGATTTTAAGGAATACAATATCTCTTTTAAAAAATATACTAATATTTTTGATTGTTATCGAAATTATAAGAAGTCAGAAGAATTGATAAAAGAATACATTGAGAATATTGACGATAATGACACTCAAAAATTAAATGATATATATCGAGATTGCAAGTATCTATTTATGCAAAATATTATGTTTGGAAGGATATTTATTGACAATATTAAATCGTATTGTAATCAGGAAAACCGCTTTGATTTAAAGAAAGAAGTTTTAAATTTTGAAAAATTAGATGAAATAAAAATGTTAAAATTATTGAGGGATTATGGTCAACATTTCTCCTTACCTTTTAGTAATTTGAGAACTAGCTATAGTCCTAGTCAAGAGAAAACTACAGGTATTGAACCGCTCATTTCAGTTTCAGAATTAAGGAAAAATGTGACTAGTAATACACAGAATAAAATGTATCTTAAGAGCCTAAATGAGGGAGAAATTTCAATAGTAGATTATTTTAAAAACTGGTCTAAATCAATAGATGAACTATTGTTGAAAGTGAAAACTGATTTTTTACTCCTCACTGATTTAAATATTAAACAGTTTGTTTTATCTAAAATTCTCTGTTTTATCGATATGGAGGATTATATACCAGTCGGATTAGCTAAAGCAGAGGAAGTTAAAAATCATATAGGAATCTATCAGCAAATAGAGTTTATTTCATTTGATGAATTAGTACTTTTGCATTTGTTCGGAATAAATAATTAAAAAAGCAGGATTGGTAGTCCTGCGTTTTGTATTCCACAAAAACTAGAAAAGATTATACTATTTCTAGTATTTTTAGGGATGAGAATATTATAGAAAGGAGTTTCATCATTTCATTTTTGTGAAAATTAAATAAGGTTAACTTTTGATATTCTGGTTCGATTTTTGCTTATTTTTTATGAAAGTTTACCTTATTTTAATCAAACTGATTGAAATTAGTTGAAATTTTATTTTTTGAAAACTTATGAAAACGTTGATTTTAAAGAACTTTGAAATTAGATGAAATAAGTGGTGCCCCAACCAGGTCTTAAGAAAGCTCGTAAAGCATCACAATTCTCAAAACGTTAATCAATACGATTATATCAACGTTTCGAAACACTTCATGGTTCACACCATGGAGTGTTTTTTTGATGATTTTTAGCAAAATTCACACCATTACTTTTTAAGATTACGAAAGGCAATTTCTCCAACAGTCATTGGGATTACGTTTGAAGTGTTCACATAAGTCTTAGTTGTAATCGTATCACTATGAGTGAGTGCTTCAGAAATAGCTTCCATAGAGGTTCCAGCCTGTTTAGCGAGTGTAGCTCCTGTATGTCGTAATTTATGAGGGGTTGCATGTGCGAGTTCTGGATGACGACGCTTAACAGATTTCATCTTGTTGTTAAGATAATCAGCATGGAGACAACTGTTTACATTTCCCTTTGTATCAATATACGTAAAAACATACTGTTCAGGAGTTTGCATGATGTTAAATGAAGCCAGTTCAGATTTTTGTTGCTTCTTCCAAGAATTTAACAAGTCGGTAAGTTCTTGTGGAATCGAAAAAATCGTCTTTTTATTCCCTTTAGTTGACTTTCGATTTTTATATCGATCTAAGGCTTGAACCAATTTGATTTGTTGATTTTTGAAATCAATATGTTTCCATTGCAAAGCGTAGCTCTCTGACTTTCTATCTCCTAAAAAGAAGGTAGTATAGAACAATACATAGTCTTTGAATAGAATTTTTTCAGCCTCTAGATCTTTTTCAAAAGCTGTAAACCATGCTTGGAGTTCTTCTTGAGATAGATATAAATCTTCATCTTTTTTAGATTCTTGTAGCTTGATTTTCTTAGTAGCTTTGATACGGCTTATAGTTTTTGATAGGCGATTAGTTTCGATGTACTCTAATTCTTCTGCCCAGTCAAAGATAGAGTTAACGTAGCTCCTGATAACTTTGAAATTTGCATATTCTTCAGCCTTTTGAGTCAATAGATTTAGTACAACTTGCTTATTTTGATTAAGAAAGTCTATTGAATAATTCCCAAGTAAAGGTAAGATGTGTTTTCTAAAAGCAATTTCTGTTCCATCTATAGTTACTTGAGAAGGTGGTTTAGCAGTAGAAGTAGTCTGGCCTGCTTTGTAGGATTCCCACCAAACGTTTTTATAGAAGTCGGAAAAGAGTATAGAACCGCTATTCTCTAATGAAGCAGATCCGCCACTAAGAATTTTATCAATCTTATTTTGAAGTTCTCGTTCGTATCTTTTTGCTTCATTCCTTGATTTGAACCGTTTTTCAATCACTTTCTTATCAATACCTAGCGAAGATTTAACCTCCTCACGAATATAAACACGTAAGCGATAGGTTCCGTTTTTAGTTGTTGTAATAGACATAGTATTCTCCTTTTGAATTGAGCTAGAAAATACCATGGTTACATTATAACAAATGACCATAGAATTTCTATTGCTTTTGTAACCAGCGATTGATTTCTGTTTTGCTAAAGCGAACAGTTTTTCCCACTTTAATGCAAGGCAATCCACGCTTAATCCAGTTGTCTAAAGTATTGTTGGAAATATTCAAATATTCACAAGTTTGCTTTTTATTTAAAAATTGATTGGAATTTTCATTAATATCCAAAAATTTATCCAGTTCTTTCTTAACAGTATCTGATATTAGTAATTTAAATTGCCGAATCACTTCGTCTGGAATAAATAAATTCATAAATAGTACCGTTTCTTTCTTTCTTTCTTTTAGATTTAAATTTTATTAGTTTGGATTTTGTTTTTTAAGTCTTCAAGGGTTGAAGACTTAAAAAATAGGAAAACGTTGCTGTATTAATACTTTTGCAATTTTTTAATCAGAATTTCTATTAAAATGGTTAAAGTATTTTTTTGAATTCTATTAAAAAAATAATCCAGGAATGAACCTATGTCTTTATCCTTGCTTTGAATAATTTCATTAAAAAATGAATTTTTTTCTTCATTTGTAAAACTAGGGATTTTAAAAAAGTTGAGTTCATTATTTTGATTATCCTTGTGACAACCAAAACCAAGGAAAGTAACAAGATATAGAGTATTTAGCATTAAGCTAAAGAGATATAGTACTTGCCATGTAATCATAATAGAAAGAAAATAACTCTCTTTCTTTAAATCATTCTTTCTACTTCTTTTAATCAGATTTCTTTTAGTTCTTGCACAGTTTTTTGGCTTTATAAATTTAGATACATCAATAAATAAGAAAATAGATTCATCCAATGTTATTGGATATAAATAATTCATAGCATGATTTAATTGAGTGTCAAAAAAAGTTTTTATATATTCATCTTTACCTTTTTCTTCAAACAATTCTTTTAACTTATTTTGGGTATCTCTTACTGAAGTTTGAACAAGTATCTTAAAGTTGGACAATCCTTTCTCAATTACACTATATACAAATGAATAGATCTGATCATTGTGTAGTTTATCTAAGTCAGTAGTCTGGAATTCACTTTTAATTTTTTTTTCATTCAGTGTCATTTCGTATCTATAGATGCGATATTTACGAGATGCGTTTAATTCAATCTGTTTATTATGTTCTGCTTTTGCTGTTTTATCGTAAAGAACATGCAACAAGTTTTCATTTTTTTTACTTGAAAGAATATGATGATCTTCACGAGTTGAACACTTTGTATAAACTTTTTTATTTACTTGAGATGTATTAGATAAGCTCCTCAATAATAAATTTCTTGTTTGAAAATGAATAATCGCATCAGTAGCAAATGTAAATGCGATTTCCATTTCATGAACCCTAATAATAGTTGGGATAATCCAAATACCAGTTTGCTGTTTGATTCCTGTTATAACGTTTATTAGTTTCTTTCGTATTGCTGAAATAGAGAGAGTTTCAAAATTTAGATCTCCATGATTCAGCTGGAGTAAGCAATAATTAACAGTATCTCCGTTTTCTTTTTTATAAATTTTTCCAATTTCAAGTCTTCCGAATTCCCTTGATTGGATAATTAAATCTTCTATCTGATTTGAATTGTGAGTAAATTTATTAACTTCATGAGGATTCTTTTTTTTGAATTCTATCAGTTTTTCAATGTCAACAATTAGATTTTCACCTAAGTTAAAAACCATGCGATCAAACCCCCAGAAGGAATTCATAAAACTAAAACAAGATTGAATTTCTTTCTCATTTAAATGTTTCTGTTCAGTAGAAACTTTAGGCTGCCCTTTCATGATTTAACGTTTCCTTTCTACTATTATTTTTGATAGGAATTATGCTAGGAAGTATTAGAGATTGAAAAAAAACAGTTAAATTATTTTAACCGCATTTGTAATTCAATTTACACATTCATTTTTTCGCGTATTAGAAGTATGCCACAAATCTTTCAGAAAACGCCCATTTTTTGAAAAAACAAATTAAAAAATGAAAAAAAAATTTTAAAAATAAAAAAACACTCAGTTTTGAGTATTTTAAAAAACGCGTCGTAACAAGGTTTTGAAGAAAAAAAGTAGGTTCTTACCTACTTTAATTTTTTTAGTTTAGAACAAGAATGTTAAGAAAGAAATCAATACTTTCAGTACGATATTTTATTGATGTGACAAAGTTTTGAAGGAAAAAGTAAGTTTTATCTACTTTATTTATTTTTCATTTAAATTTAGGATGTTGAGAAAAAGATCAATACTTTCAGTACGATTTTTATTTAGTTGAATTTTTTAATTTTAATGAGAGATATATCATAATGTTTGGAAAAAGTTATTTAGTTTGCTTGTGCGATTAACTTATAAGCATAGGATTTTTGAAACTCTTCAGGTCGATTGTGCCCGAGAGCACGTGATACAATTAAACAAGCCTTTCGATCAAGGACAACACCTTTTAATTCGCCTCGTAGATAAATTTTTTCTTTTTTATCTTTGATGTCTTTTGGATCTCGCGCGACAAGAAGATAAAGACGTTTTGCGTATTCAGCACGATATTTATGAGGTTTTAAAGCAGATGGAACTTGAAACACACGCTTTTTACCAGCTAGTTTAAATTCTTCAACAAGCCTCTCTAATTCTTCTTTGTCTCGTGTAATAATCGGAACCCAACGGTCTCGTGCTCCTTTTGTTTTATGCTTTTTACCAATGATTTTAAGATAATATCGACCATCTTCACGTTGGTATAGAGAATCACCTGTAATAGCCATTAATTCATTTTTTCGTAGCCCAGTGGCAGATACGATTGAAAACCAGCGATTATTTGTTTCTTCAGACATTCTGTCGTCATTAGACTTTAAGCGATTATTTTTTTTGTTGGCTCGATATCGAATGTCCGTTGCAACAAAAGCAGTAGAAGACACACCCAGTACTTTGGCTAATGCTGCTTTGTAGGTTGACTGAGTTGGAGCAGAAAGTCCTAATTTCTTACAATGTTCTAAGTATTGATTTACTAAGTCAATCCATCCCTCAATATCGTTAGATTTATCAAGAACTTCTAAATCTTCGGCAGTAGTTATTGAGGCAACAAAGGAAGCGAATCTGCTCCAGGAACCAGCGTAGTTATGAAGAGTTCGGTCTGTATGGATTAAATGAATGTCCTCTCCCGTTTTTTTGGATTCATTTCGCTTGATACCCTTTCCTTTTTTAAAGCGCGTGACTAGATTAGTTAGTCCTTTTGATTGGACGAATTGTTTACGACCCTCAAAAGTTGTTAGAGAGTCCATCTGTTGTTTCTTAGCTTTCTCTTTAGCTTCTCGTCGTTCAGCACGACTACGTCTCTTCTTTGCCATAGTTCTTTCCTTTCTATTGTAGATTGTGTACTGTTAAAGAAGAACTTAAGAAAATTTTTAAGGTCTTTTTAATTCAAGTTGAAGTAGTGCAGTGACTTAAGCTTATATTCACTGATGTAGTATCTTCCCTTTGCTTAGGGCGCTTCTTAATTGATGGCTAAGAAGATAACCAAGTCATTTTACAACATGACAAGTTGACTCAATTCAAATAAGATGTAGAGTTCCATCTTGCAGATAAAGATCTGTTGTTTTTTCTTGTTAGTCTTTTTCAGGTTTAAATGCTCTGAATTTAGCGACTGAGCTAAGCTAGTTTTTGTATTTGATTTTTAGACTTTTGTTATTTACTTTAGTTTTTATACTTTGATTTTTTACTTTGTTATGCTCAAAAAATTTTTTTTTAACTGCTGTTGACATTACTTTTATTATCTATACATTTATTTTTTATTGGTAAATGAAATACAAAAATTAGTTCCTGTTATTTACTTTCGTTTTTTACTTTTATTCTTTACTTTGTTACGATCAAAAAATTTTTTTAAAAATGCCATTGACATTTCTTTTATTATCTATACATTTATTTTTTATTAGTAAATGAAATACAAAACTGGTTCTTTCCTAACCCAGCTTAAACCTACTGTTTCCACGATAGCTACCTCCTTTCAAACATAAAAAAACGTAGCCATATTAGTTACGTCTCTACTCAATCAATTATCTAGATATTATTAGTATGCCATAAATTTTAAAATAAAAAAATCAGGATAAGATTTTTTTACGTTATTCACTTTTACCTAGTACTGTGTGTTTAGCGTGACTTACACATACGTTTCTGTCAACGCTAAACACACAGAAAAAATCAGAATCGCAAAAAAATTGAGGGATGAGAGAAAGAGGAAAAACTACAAAAAAAATTAATAAGAGAAACAACTTATGTATCGTTTTTTCTTAATTATTTTTTTTTATTTTGAAATTTATGGCATACTAAAATTATAATAATACTTACGGAGGAAACCACTATGTTTCTAAAATATTATTCACTCATTAACTATATTCTCTATAAAAATCGCAGAGAATTCGAAAACTCATTTGATTGCTACCCCAAAAAGACAGTGTATGAGTTCCATATCAGGGAGTCTACAGGAGGAATGAAAATTAGACAAAAAGAACATAATGCAATTCATGTTAGCCTATTTTCTAATAGTGGAAGTTATATTACACTTTACTTAAGGAATTTTACGCCAGATGATTTGGTGGCTGTGATGAACTCATTAATCAAGCAGAAGAAAGAACTTGGATATGAGCGGTTGATTTGCTTGTTATCAGAGCTCAAAAATGATGAACGCTTAAGTTTATTGATGAAGTTATCCAAAATGAAATAAATATACTTGGACGAGTATCTCAGTGTGTTTTTGTGGTAAATTTGTCTTTAAAATAGATAAGATAGATTATTTGATAAAGCCATTGTATTAGATGATTGGTTTGCCAACAATGTAACAGATGAATTTTTTCATTCAGCTAGAGCTAGATAAAACGCACCAAAATTGGTGCGTTTTTATTTTTTATGCTATAATAGAAATAAATAAAAGGAGGAGTTACATGATTGGAGAAAATATAAAAACGTTACGTAAAACACATAAATTAACCCAGCCTGAGTTTGCAAAGATTGTTGGTATCTCTAGAAATAGTCTGAGTCGTTATGAAAATGGGACAAGTCGAGTTTCGACAGAATTAATAGATCGTATCTGTAGGAAATTTAATGTTTCTTATATCGATATCGTAGGGGAGGAAAAAATGCTCACACCAGTAGAAGATTATCAGTTAACTCTGAAAATTGAAGTGATTAAAGAACGAGGGGCGAATATCTTAGCGCAACTTTATCGTTTTCAAGATGAACAAGGAATTGCATTTGATGATACTTTGAATCCTTGGGTTCTAATGAGCGATGATTTGTCTGATTTGATTAACACGAGGATTTATCTTGTTGCAACTTTTGAGGATATAGAGCGATTTAATGGCTATTTGGATGGCATTGAACGTATGCTAGAACAAGCTAGTCATCTGGTGGTGGCTTAATGAAACTAGAAGAATTTAGTCAAGATAATTTTGAACAAGCCTCCAAACGGCTTATCCGTTCTTTAACTCGTGGAAAAACAACCTCATCTCATCCTAAGGCTATTTTGCTCGGTGGACAGAGTGGTGCTGGGAAAACAACGATTCATCGTATTAAACAAAGGGAATTTCAAGGTAATATCATTATCATTGATGGGGATAGTTATCGCTCTTTTCATCCGAACTACCTTGGCCTACAGGAAAAGTATGGCAAAGATAGTGTGGATTATACCAAAGTATTCGCGGGACAAATGGTTGAATATCTTGTAGATGAGTTGAGTAAAAAAGGTTATCATTTATTAATCGAGGGTACCTTGAGAACAACAGAAGTTCCCCGAAAAACGGCCCAATTATTGATAACTAAAGGATATCAAGTCTCACTTGCACTAATTGCGACCAAACCAGAATTATCCTATCTCAGCACCTTGATACGTTATGAAGAGCTCTATGCTATAGATCCTAGTCAAGCTAGAGCGACTCCCAAAGAGCACCATGATGGAATTGTAGAACATTTGGTTGACAACTTACGAGAGTTAGAAAATGATAAGATTTTTAATCAAATTCAAATTTATCAAAGAGATCAATCATGTATTTATGATTCGGAAGTAGATCAAATCTCAGCAGCAGAAGTTCTACACGAATGCCTATTTGGAAAATGGAACAAGGTGGAGGAAGAGATGTTGAAGATAGGGCAGGAGCGGTTGAATTCATTAAATATCAAGTAGTTCGATTTTTAAAAATAATATTAGGGGAAGTTATGGAATTTAAAAAACTAGTAATTGAAAATTTTCGTAATTTTAGTTCTATTGAGATTGATTTGTCAAATAAAAATGTAATATTTGGAATGAATGATTCAGGAAAAACAAATCTCTTATTCGCAATAAGATACCTCTTGGATAGAACTATCAGAAATAAGGGTTTCATTAAATCAGATTATCATAAACATGATACCAGTAGACCTATAAAAATACAACTTGAACTTGATTTGTCTGATAGAAAAATGGAGGGAGATGAAGAACTACTAAAAACTTCACATTCTCGCCTTCTAATTTCAACGGTAGCTGGAGCAAGAAATAACTCTAGCTTAGACACATTCTTTATCTCATTAGAAGCAGTTTACAATGAGAAAGAGTTATTTGGAAATCCAGTATTAAGCTGGGGTTCAACACTAGATAATTTAGTTGAAGTCCCCCAATATGGTACAAGAAGTGACATTGATAAAATATTTCAAATAGTTTATGTAAATCCCGCTATAGAGTTAGATTCCTTTTTTAAGCGAAATAGGAGGTTATTGTTCTCTGATGATTCTAAAACTGACGAGGATGTAAAGCTTGAGGAAGAGATTGAGAATAATATTGAAAAGCTAAATGAGAATATTTCTAACTTACATTTAATCACTCGTGTTCAATCACAGTTGACTGAAGCCTATAAAAGTTATCGTAAAGAAAATTTAGAAATTAAAATTCAATCAGAAATATCCATCTCAGGATATTTAGATAATCTTACGCCATACATTAACTGGAATGATGATACTAACAATTATCCGACATCGGGAGACGGTCGTAAAAAACTTTTATCATATGCTATTAATCATTTGATTTCAGAAAAACAATATAGCAACAAGGCAATAATTTATTTAATTGAGGAACCAGAGAATAGCTTACATCGTTCAGTTCAAATTTCTCTTTCAAAACAACTTTTTGTTCAGAATATTTATGAATACTTTTTTCTAACAACTCATTCAGCCGAAGTTCTTTATGAAATGGATAATACTCAACTCATTAAGATAACCAATCAACAAGGCGCAACGGGGCAATCAGTCTATTACACAGTTCCTGATGAATTTTCAAATTTAAAGAAAAAATTAAATAAATCATTGGCACAGTCAATCTTTTATGATAGGATTCTTTTGGTCGAAGGTCCATCAGAATATTATCTATTTTCTGCTATTTTTGAATATGTAAGTCCTGATTTCGAGTCTGATGGAAAATACTTATTACAAGTTGATGGAATAAATTTTAAACCTTATTCAGAGCTATATAGAGCATTAGGGATTGATATTTGGATTAAAACTGATAATGATTTAAAAGCTAGTCGTGGTGATAAACATGTGTTTTCTCCTATTGGTTTGAATAGGTGTATTGACTTGCTTGATCAAAGTGTGACTCCTAGATTAGATAATTATCGTATAGATTTTTCTTCCAAAGATGAGAGAAAACAGAATATAAAGTCTAAAAAAGAAGAACTATATTCGACTAACCGGAGTCTAGTATCTCAATTAAATGCAGAGGGAATATTTATATCAGAAGTTGATTTAGAAAATGACTTGGCTCAGGTTTTATCCGATAGCGAGAGGAGTGAAATGAGTGAATTTGATTTTGTAAATTGGTTACAAAGTAGTAAACAGTACAACATGTTGGAATATATAGATAATTATCTTACTAATGAGATTGCACATAAAATTGTGAAGTCAGATTATTTTAAAGTATTATCGGAGTTTTTAGATTATGAGTGATATTGCTACACACGATAAGAATGTTAAAAAAGAATTGTTAGAATACCAAGGAAATATTTTAATTTTAGCGAACGCAGGTTCAGGAAAAACAACTTTTTTAACTGAAAAGCTAAAAAGTGATTCAAAAAAGCTAGACAATTATCAAAAATTAGCAGCAATAACGTTTACTCGAAATGCAACGGAGGAAATAAAGCAGAAATTAGTTGATATTCCGGACAACGTTGTTGTATCGACCATTGATTCGTTTTTAGATAAAGAAATAATCCTTCCTTTTATTAATCAGAAATACGAAATTCAAACATCTGTACAGTTTAGCTTTCGGATAGAACATAAATTTAGCCACTATAGCATTGGAATAAGACAAATATTGCAAGATGGTATTTTCGGGACTTACGACTTTCCTACTTCTCAACAGGGCAAGAATTTCAAATGTGATGTTGCTTTAGATATTTTGAAGACAATAGATTCTGCGTCGGAATATATAAAATATAAATTTAATACTTTGTATATTGATGAATTTCAGGATTGTGACCAGTCCATGAATGATTTATTTCTGTATTTAAAAAATGAGTTAGGGATTTCTTTATTTATTGTAGGAGATGATAAGCAATCTATTTATCAGTGGAGAGGAGCGTCACCCAAATATATAAATAATTTATGGAAAGACAAAAATGATTTTAGAAGAGAAAGATTTATTGGGAATTTTAGAAGTCTGCCTAGAATAGTGGATTTCTCTTTAGCTCTTACTCCTGAAGTGACTGTCGATAATATTAGAGAAGAGGGTTCAATTCTATATTTAGAACCTAATCAGGATTATCTAAAAGAAGATGTTATTAAGTACCTTATTGATAATGGTGATATAAATTTACAAGAAAAGAATTATTTTTTAATTGGAATTAATAAAGATATTGAAGAAACTGTGACACATTTGAATGATATTCTTCCAAATAAAGTTGATTACGTTAGAAAAAATCCATTTATAGATTGTACTAACAGTAATTTTTTGCAATCTATGGCTCAATATTATTTTCTTGAAGACTTTTCTGAGTATGATGTATTGAATAATCTTTTTCCTGAATATAACGATGAATTTAGGAAAGAACTTTTAAAAAAATTAAAGAGGCTTTGTCAACGACCTACACAGTCACTTGTTGAAGAAATAGCTTCGTATTTAGATGTTTCAATTACAATTTATGAAGATAAATTAGAAAGTCAAATACTGTTGGAAGTTTTAAGCAATTTAGATAATAAAAAATTATTTGATACGAGTTTAATGAGTAATAATTTATTAATGACTACTCATGGATCAAAAGGTTTAGCTGCAGATACTGTAGTAATTTTTGTAGAATATTTGATTGATCGCAAACAAGGATTAAAATTTGAAGATCATTATGTTGCGATTACTAGAGCAAAATCAAAGGTTATTATTATTGATAATCAGACAATTTATATTGATGAAATCAATAGATTATTAAGCAACAATAATAAGAAATTTTCTTTTGAAGATTTTATAGAAAGACGGTATATATGATTAGTTTAAATCAAGATAAATTACAATTTGATATTACAGGTGTTCTAGGTTCTGAAATTAATCAGCACATTGATTTTTATAATATTGGAGTTGAAGAAGCTTATGTTGCAATAAAAAATAATGATGACAGTACAGCTCTGTCCATTTTAAGAATATTAAAATCACAACTAGACATAGAGTATAAGTATTTTGATTCTAAAAGGTTTTGGAATTTTAGTACATTAAACGACGCTTATAGTTATGTTGATGGTATAAATAGAGCTAGTCGAGCATTGGTGGGAGCACCCAATTATCGAAATATGAAATCTATGCTCTATGACATTCAAGATTATATGACTAGAACAAGATTTGACGATGATAGGTATTATGGAAATGTATTCGCTTTAGCTGTTGACAAATATTTAGATGAGATGACACCCTCGGAACGTCATTCGCGTTTTGGAATATTCCTTCAAGGGATTAGAAAGTTTTACCATCAACCAGGAAAAGGTACAGCAAAACAATGCATTACTCTATCTAAAGGTCTCGCTCTTAAAGATATAGAATCTTTTATCTTCGTAGAGCATATTGAGAGATATTTGTGATAATTTACAATGCACTTCGTATATCAAATGTACAAAACAATAACAATTCAAATGGTGTGAACTTTTTGGTAGAATCTAGCTCAATTTGTGTATTTTTAGGGTAAAATTCACACCATTCAAATGAAATTTATTCAAATTAGATGAAATTCTGTTTTCTGTAAATGTGGGAAAACATTAATTTTAAGTGGATATTGAAACTTATTCAAATAAAAGTGTTTCCAACCAGGTCTTAAGAAAGCTCGTAAAGCTAGCCAGTTCTCTAAACGTTAATTCGTTGCTGGACAGCAGAATACAAACGAAAACACTTTGCATCTTGCAAGGTGTTTTTTTCTATGAGAACTGGCGGTGCGCAATTAGGATAGCTCTAGCGACTTTAGTCGCATAGAGATATGCTATGCACAGTTGCCCCAAGAAAACAAGCGAAGCGATGTTTGATTGGATGGCAACCACTGCACTCAAAACGTTCTTCGAAAGAGTTACTATACTTACAAAGAGCACCTTTCGGGGTGTTCTTTTTTATTGATATCTTGTGGATTTATGATTAGAAATCTCCTTGAAGGGTATCGGGTAAATGAAAAATTCGGCGATCATATCCTATTCCTTCGTGCTTTAGTCTAATACCTATAATGTAAAAAACTCTAGCTATCAGGTAGTTGATAGTTAGAGTTTTTTCTATTCATATGATTTAATGAGATTAAATAAGGCTTCTACTTCTGATGACAGTGTAGCTGATTTGAGATAAGCATAATAAACTGTAAATGTTATCTGGTCCTCCGGTATTAGAGGGATTTTTATTAAATCATCATCTTCATCAGAAAGTGCGATATCAGCCAGTAAACTAAGGCCAATCCCTTTCTTTAAAAGTTCTTTAATGATGACAATGTCGTCACTCTTAAAGAATATTTCTGCCTTGTTTTGATGCTTTTGATTAAGTAGTTCAAAAGCTTTCAGGTGAACAAAATGTTCGTCTAAAAGTATAAAGGATTGATCTACTAAATCTTCAAAAGTGAGGGAAGGAGCAGTAGCAAGAGGATGGTTCTTAGATAAAACGACATACAGTTCTTTATGAAAGAGTTCATGAGTCTCTATTGAAGGATGATTGAGTGGTTCAATCAAGCCGAGTAGGCTTGCATCAAGGTCTCCCTTGAGGAGAAGATTTAATAACTCTACGGAGCCACCGCGGATAGGGCGTACTTTTTTTAAAAAATCGAATTTATCTTTTTCGTTTAAGGCAGCAAAGAGATACTGAATGATAATAGGAGGGAATCCTACAGTAGAGTATTGGGCCAAGGAGCGATTGATTTCTTTGCGAGTAGAAATGACCTCAGGTAAGATCTTTTCTGTATGCTTTAGAAGGATTTGCCCTTGAGGAGTTAGTTTGAAGGAACGATGCGAGGGATCGTGGTGAATCAATTTGCAATTAAAAGATTCCTCTAAGCGCTTGATGGCATAAGAAATAGATGGTTGGCTGACCTTGTGTTGTTTTGCTACTTCCGTATAGGATTGAAGCTGGCAGAGGTCATAAAAATATTGTAGATCTTTTAAATTCATAGGGGCTCACTTTCATTAGTTGGAGAAGGAAAATAAGTGGAAATCACCAGATAAATAAATTTTATCCGTATCCTACAATTTGACTATACGAGTATTCACCGGTTAAAATGTAAGTGAGTCAGGGATATCAAAGGTTATCTAAGATACTTTCAAAAATGACCAACATCTTTTCTCGTTTATCAATAGGGAGCTGTTTAATCTTCATGTTGATTCTTTTGAGTGAAAGATTATCGGTCTTATCAGAGGTTGATTCAAGGCTATCAAAATTGAAAAATTCCTCTGGGGTCATCTTTAGGGCGACAATCACTTTTTCAAGACTGTGAATGGTCAGATTCACATTTTGGTTTTCAAGTTGATTGATATACTTAAGCCCAAGTCCTGCTTGTTCCGAAAGTTCTTCCTGGCTCATTTTTTTCTGTGTTCGAAAATATTTCACTTTTTGGGAAATATATTGTTGTAAATAGTTTTTATTCGTCATATAAATAGAATACAAGTTTTGCATGACAAAAAAACATCTTAAAAAATACAAAGTATTGTATAACAAACTTATATAATATTTATTTTAATTCGGATTGCCAATTTGTATGATTAGTTTCTTTTACTCGAAACTTTTAGTAAAGAGTGATCATCGAGAGTTTTATGAGTTCAGAACTTTATAAAATATAACAACTTAAAGTGCCATTAACAATAGTGTTTTAAGTATAAAAGAGCTTATTAGAATATTGTTCTCGTAGACTCATTATAACATATGCGGGTATAATCGTATTTTTTAAACAACAAAGTTTTCCGAACAATTCATTTAAAGTGGTATAATAGAAGTAAAAAGGAGGTTGCACTATGACTGCACATGATATTTTAAACAACCCTTTCCTTAATAAGGGAACTGCCTTTACCTTAGAGGAGCGAAAGGAACTAGGTCTTATTGGTTTACTGCCACCGTATGTTCAAACGATTGAAGAACAAGCGACGCAAACTTATGCGCAAATGCAAACAAAAGCCAATGATTTGGAAAAGCGTCTTTTCCTAATGGAAATTTTTAACACCAACCGAACTCTTTTCTATTACCTCTTTTCTCAACATTTGGAGGAATTCAATCCAATTGTATACGATCCAACCATTGCAGATACCATTGAAGGCTATAGTGACCTCTTTGTAGATCCCCAATATGCGGGATATCTTGATATCAATCATCCTGAAAATATTGAAGCCACTTTGAAAAATGCTGCTGGGGATCGCGAGATTCGTCTCATTGTTGTAACAGATGCAGAAGGAATCCTTGGAATCGGTGACTGGGGAACAAATGGTGTCGATATTTCTGTTGGGAAATTGATGGTCTACACGGGTGCTGCTGGAATCGATCCTTCTATGGTCCTTCCTTTAGTTATTGATGCAGGGACTAACCGTGAAGAACTTCGTAACAACCCTAATTACTTAGGAAATCGTCACGAACGGGTTCGCGGAGATCGTTACTACGACTTCATTGACCAATTTGTTCAAACAGCAGAACGTCTCTTTCCTAAACTCTACCTTCACTGGGAAGACTTCGGTCGCTTGAATGCTGCTAATATTCTTGAAAAATACCGGAAACAAATTCCAACTTTTAATGATGATATTCAAGGTACAGGAATCGTTACCTTGGGTGGTATCTTTGGTTCACTAGATATTAGTGGTGAAAAATTAACAGATCAAGTTTATCTCTGCTATGGTGGTGGTACTGCGGGTGCAGGAATTGCCTCTCGTGTTCTTCGTGAAATGGTGAGTGAAGGTCTTTCTGAAGAAGAAGCCTATAAACGTTTCTTTATGGTTGATAAACAAGGTCTTCTCTTTGATGACATGGATGACCTAACTCCTGAACAAAAGCCGTTTGCTAAGAAACGTGCTGACTTTAGTAACGCAGACAAGTTGACTGACCTGCTTGAAGTAGTGAAGACTGTGAAGCCAACCATTCTTGTAGGAACTTCAACTCAACCTAATACCTTCACTAAAGAAATAGTAGAAGCTATGTGTGAAAACACAGAACGTCCGATGATTTTCCCTTTGTCAAATCCAACCAAACTAGCAGAAGCTAGTGCCAAAGATTTGATTGAATGGTCAGATGGCAAAGCTTTTGTCGCAACAGGAATTCCTGCTGATACAGTTTCTTATAAAGGTGTCGACTATGTGATTGGTCAAGCCAATAATGCCTTGATTTACCCAGGTCTTGGTCTAGGTATGCTGGCTTCTGAAGCAAGTCTTTTGACTGATGAAATGATTGGAGCAGCAGCTCATTCATTGAGTGGTATTGTCAATCCAGGCCAACCAGGAGCTCCTGTCTTGCCACCATTCAAGTATGTAGCAGATGTTTCTATTAAAGTAGCAGAAGCAGTCGCTAAAAAAGCACAAGAGCAAGGTCTTGCGCATGCTAAGGAAACAGATATGGCCAAAGCAGTTCGTGATTTGAAGTGGTATCCAGAGTATAAATAATTCACTGCTGCTGCCTATCCTTCGCTAGCGACAGATTTGTATGGGCTGTGGACTTAAGTAATTTAGAAAGGATACCTATGTCACTCTTTTTAACCTCGATTACGAGTATCATTCCGATTATCACTATCATTGTTTTGGGGTATATTCTTCAGGTGAAGGGATGGTTTGGAGATTCCTTTGGACCTAACCTATCTCGTTTAATCATGAATGTAGCCTTGCCAGCGTCAATTTTTGTGTCGGTAATGAAATACCTAACACTAGATAAACTAATCAGTCTTTCTGGAGGTCTCCTTTATACATTTGTGGCCTTTATCTTGGGCTATATCGTAGCTTATATTGCAGTTATGATTTTCAAGGTTCGTCCAGGACGACGAGGAACCATGATTAATACCTTTGTGAATGCTAATACTATTTTTATTGGTTTACCTTTAAACGTTGCTCTTTTTGGGGATCAGGCTCTTCCTTATTTCTTAATTTACTATATCACCAACACGATTTCCACCTGGACATTAGGCGTATATTTAATGACGAGTGACAGTAAATCGGGTCAAAGCAAGAAGGCAAGTAAATTTGACTGGAAGAAATTGCTACCAGCTCCGCTTGTAGGTTTTCTTGTGGCTCTACTATTTTTGATTCTCCGAATCTCTATTCCAGATTTCGCAACGAATACCTTAACCTATGTTGGAAATATCGTCACTCCCCTATCTCTGATTTATATTGGTATCGTTCTTGCAAAGGCAGGCTTGAAAACGATTACTTTTGATAAAGATACAATTGTCACTTTAGTTGGACGCTTTATCCTAGCTCCTCTAATCATGCTTCTTGTATTGAAGTTCTTTGCACCAAATATGGCGACAGTAGAATTTAAGACCTTTATGATTCAGTCCGCTACACCAGCTTTAGCTGTTCTTCCGATCCTTGCTAATCAGGGAAAAGGAGATGTGGAATTCTCTACGAATGTGGTGACTTTAAGTACGGTTCTATTTATCGTTGTTATTCCGATATTACAAACTTTGTTAGGATAAGAAGGAAGAGGATAGGATTGAAAGTTTTACGTTAAGAAATTGCACTATTATAGATACATCTATTCCTATTTCTTGAAATCAAAATCGGCAGGAACTCTTCGGACGTTTTCTATCAAGCGCTTTTGAGCTGTCCTAAAAGCCAAACTTTTCAAACTAGGATTGAAAAAAGCTCGTAAAGCATCACAATTTAGTAAACGTTCTTCGAAAGAATTACGATATTTACAAAGAGCACCTTTCGGGGTGTTCTTTTTTAATCCTCAATAGAGAGTTCACCCCCAAAATTCACACCAATAGTCTCTGTCTTATATAATTTGTTCCTAGTATCAGTTTAGTATGATATAATTAAATACGAATAATATAAAGGAGTTATAAATGAGAATAGGAAAAGGCATCAATTGGATTTTGATTCTGTTAAGTTGCTTAGTTGCTATAGTACTGATAAGTTTTATGTTCTTCTTTAATCATAAGAAGCAAGATACAGAAGCAGTAAATGCTACAACAGAACAGGTTTCTACTACTAGTACGACAGCGACTAGTACGACAACCACTAGTTCAACGACTACTCAAGATAGTGTTACGACTACTGAGGAAAAACTCTCGACACAAGAAGAGCAAACGAATGCTAAATCACAAAAAATAGATGAGCAAGCTATTCTAAATGGAGATTTCTCGACTCTAGTTGGAACTTGGAGAAATGGCCTTGGGCAAGAGTTTACATTCGATAAAAATGGACTAGTAAACAGTGGAAACATTGAAAAAAAGAGAATGGGTAGCCATGGAACGATTGAATTCAGCATTAGAGATGGTATCTCAGGCTATGGAATGAGTATTTATCCTGCTGGACTTATTATGGATGGGTTAGATACTGATTTAACTAAAAATAGGCTTATTGCTGGTCAAGCAGCTCCAACCAGATCAGAACAAGTTTTTTATAAAGTAGACTAAATGATTAACCATCTCATCAAATTTGAGATGGTTTTCTTCTTTATTTGTGAGTTGTGATAATGTTATGAAGGTTAATCAAGTATGCTTCAGAAATAGCTTCCATAGGCGTTCCAGCCTGTTTAGCAAGATGTTGGAATTTATGAGGACCTTGACGGGTATTATTTTTCTTCATAGTATGTTGTGTTATAATGTAGATACGATATGAATAAATTAAGATAACTCTTTAAATGCTGTAAATGTCACTTTGTGTGAACATGAGTACATTTGAATTTAGAGAATGATAGGAGATGCTTTACAATGATAAGTTTAGAGCTGATGTCTGAAGAAAATAGCATAGATGTTTATTCTTTTGAAAAAGAAAATCGGGAGTATTTTGAGCGGAATTTACCTCCTAGACCAGCTACCTATTTTGATTCAGAAGGTTTTAAAGAAATTACAAGGGAATTGTTAAGGGAACAAGAGAATCATGATGTCTACATGCATCTTATTAGAGATTCACAAGGTACTATGGTCGGAAGAATCAATTTAAGTGTCTTAGAGGATGATCGAAAAACAGCAGAACTTGGATATAGGATCGGAGAAAATGTTACTAATTTAGGTTATGCAAGTGAAGCGGTTAAACTCGTTTTAGAAAAGGCCTTCACTACTTATGGTTTACATAAGATTATCGCGGGGACGGCAACAGACAATCTGGCTTCTCAGAGAGTGCTTTTAAAAAATGGTTTTACCTTTAGTAAAATTATAGAAAATGACTTTCAAATGCATAACGAGTGGATTCATACGGCAGTATTTGATATAAGGAATCTATAGCATCACTATTACCAGTCGTTTGCCAAACCTCAATATTTCTAGTAGACATTCGTCTACTTTTTTTATATAATAAAACTAAACCAAAAAGGTTGAATTTTTTAAAATAAAGTCAACCTACAACGAAAGCATCAGACTAGGAGGTAAAATATGTACCAACCAGAAAAACTCAAGGCTCGGAGAAAAGAGTTAAAGCTAACACAGAAAGAGATTGCAGAGCGACTTGGGATTAGTTTCCAGGCTTATTCAGCCTGGGAGCGTGGAGTCAAGGAGCCTTCTAAAGAAAAAGTTAAACAGCTAGAAGAGATTTTAAAAGTACCAAAAGGTTATTTCACCCAAATCGAAATTGTCCGTCTTTATAACAGCCTTTCCAATAAAGGAAAAGAAAAGGTGGTAGTTTATGCTCGCAATCTGGCTCAAGAAGAACAAGCCAAGAAGGTAACTGCCATTTCAGAAAAACTCTACGAGTATCATGTTTATGAATGCATGTCGGCTGGTATCGGAGCTTCGGTTTATGATGATTGGAATTTTGATACGGTTTACTTTAATGAGGAACTGGCTCACGATTTTGCTTCATGGGTGTCTGGAGATTCCATGGAACCCAAATATCAAAATGGTTCCGTGGCTCTGATTCGAGAGACCGGATTTGATTATGACGGGGCAGTCTATGCAGTAGTTTGCAATAACCAGACCTATATCAAACGGGTCTACCGAGAAGAAGATGGCTTACGTTTGGTCTCCATCAATCCTAAATATAAGGATATTCACATTTCTTACGAAGAAGATCCGCGGATTGTGGGTATTATCGTGGGCAATTTCGTACCCATGGAGGGATAGCCTATGGGCTACTTTGATTATTCCAGAGAGCCCAAAAGTGATATTGCCTTTGTCGATATGAAGTCCTTTTATGCCAGTGTTGAGTGTGTGGAAAGAGGACTCCATCCCCTTAAAACCTCCCTTTGTGTTATGAGTCGGGCGGATAATTCTGTTGGGCTTATTCTTGCCTCCTCGCCTATGTTTAAAAAGGTTTTTGGGAAAGCAAATGTCGGTCGTGCCTATGACCTCCCCTTTGATATCAAAACGCGTAAATTTTCCTACTATAATGCCAAAAAACAAGGCTTACGGACAGATCCAGACTATGTGAAATTTATCGAAGATTGGGCTCGGGTGACCGTCATTGTCCCTCCTAGGATGGATAAGTATATCGCAGTCAACATGGAAATCCAACGAATTTTTCAGAATTATGGCAGTCCAGATGATATTTATCCTTATTCAATTGATGAAGGCTTTATTGACCTAACTAGTTCGCTCAATTATTTTGTCCCGGACCAGCAGACTTCTCGCAAAGATAAGCTAGACATGCTTTCGGCTCGTATCCAGAGAGATATCTGGCGGCAGACCGGGATTTACTCGACAGTCGGTATGTCGAATGCCAATCCCCTGCTTGCTAAGTTGGCCTTGGATAATGAAGCCAAGCACACACCGACTATGCGAGCCAATTGGTCTTACCAGGATGTGGAAGATAAGGTCTGGTCCATTCCAAAGATGACCGACTTTTGGGGGATTGGAAATCGGATGGAGAAGCGCTTGAATAGCTTGGAAATCTATTCGATTAAGGAATTAGCCAATAGCAATCCTGATGTCCTGAAGAAAGAACTTGGCCAAGCTGGACTTTGCTTGTGGTTCCATGCCAATGGAATAGACGAGAGTGATGTTCACAAGCCCTATAAAACCAAATCTCACGGCTTAGGCAATTCGCAAATTTTACCGAGAGACTATGTCAAACAGCGAGATATCGAAATTATCCTTCGAGAGATGGCTGAACAGGTGGCTATCAGGCTTCGACGGGCTAGAAAGAAGACAACAGTTGTGTCTATTCATCTTGGTTTTTCTAAGCAGGAACAAAAACGCTCCATCCATACCCAGATGAAGGTGGAGCCGACCAATAATACCAGTCTTTTAGTCAGTTATGTACTGAAATTATTCCATAGCAAATATACTTCTGGGGCTGTCAGGAGTGTTGCCGTTAGTTATTCAGGATTTGTGGACGAATCCTTTGCGTTGATTTCCCTTTTTGATGAGGTTGACAAGCTAGAAAAAGAAGAAAGGCTCCAGACTACCATTGATTCCATTCGAGAACAATTCGGCTTTACTTCCCTTTTGAAGGCAACTGCCTTAGAGGATGCATCGAGAAGTATTGCCAGAAGCAAGCTCATCGGAGGGCACTCTGCTGGAGGATTAGATGGACTAAAATGATTGATCGCTCTTATTTGCCCTTTCAATCCGCGAGGGATTATCAAGATCCAGGCATGCAGAAGTGGATGGGCTTTTTTCTATCGGAGCATACCAGTTCACTCAGTGCAGAAAAAAATCGTGTGGATTTATCAACAGATTTGAATCCAGTCGAGAAGTTGTTGCTGCTTTCCCAGCTCTACGTTGGACAACTAAAAGGCTCTTTTATGGTCAAGGAGAAAAATTATAAAAGCACGATATTGGGTGAAGTAAGAGAATTATCTCCTCAAGAAATCTTGGTTAGAACCGATGAAGGTTATCGATTAATAAGGGTAGATGATATTCTCGCCATCCAACTTTGTCAGGAGGAAGTTGATGACTAGAAAAGAGTTATATGAAAACAAATTGCAGATGGACTATTTTTCAGATGACTATATTCGTTTTGAGGAAGATTTTCAAAAATACTCTGCCATGAATGTACCCTTGACTTTCTTGATTGACGACATTCTACGAACCATGGCTATCAACCAAAAGGACTACTTTGTCTTGAACAAGGAAAATGCCAAGGACGGTAGAGAACATCGATTTTATTTTAGAGTGAGGATGGAAAAAGATTGTCCACGTACTCGAACCTATACCTATCTTGGGCTGGGGCGAAATCATTAGTAAAAATTCTTATCTTAGATATATTTGTTGCAATAATAACACTGCAAATAATTATAATTTCCAGCCGTTCAAGAGCTATTTCTTGAATGGTTTTTTGTTTGCAGTTTTAAAGTAATTGAGCTATACCAATTTTTATTCTTGACAAGTGAAAGAAACAAGTATATACTGTTTTTGCTGATTCTAAAAACAGAAAATCAGACTATACCAATTTCGATAAGGAGAAAGCACAGCTTGCCTGTGTCGTATATACTATGTGTGGAATTGTTGGTGTTGTTGGAAACACAAATGCAACTGATATTTTGATTCAAGGACTTGAAAAGCTCGAATACCGTGGTTATGATTCTGCGGGAATTTTTGTTCTAGGTGGTGCTGAAAGCCATTTGGTGAAAGCAGTTGGTCGTATCGCAGAATTGTCTGCTAAGACAACTGGGGTTGAGGGAACAACTGGTATCGGACATACTCGTTGGGCCACTCACGGAAAACCAACAGAAGATAACGCTCACCCGCATCGCTCTGAGACAGGACGTTTTGTCTTGGTCCACAATGGGGTGATCGAAAACTATCTTGAAATTAAGGAAGAATACCTTGCAGGTCACCACTTCAAGGGGCAAACAGATACAGAAATCGCTGTTCACTTGATTGGAAAATTTGCGGAAGAGGATGGTCTCTCAGTTCTTGAAGCCTTCAAAAAAGCTCTTCACATCATCCGTGGTTCTTATGCCTTTGCCTTGATCGACTCTGAAAATCCAGATGTCATCTATGTGGCCAAGAATAAATCACCACTTTTGATTGGTCTTGGAGATGGCTACAACATGGTCTGCTCAGACGCCATGGCTATGATTCGTGAAACTAACCAATACATGGAAATCCATGATCAAGAGTTGGTAATCGTGAAAGCTGATAGCGTTGAAGTTCAAGACTATGATGGCAATCGTCGTGAGCGTGCTAGCTACACTGCTGAACTTGACTTGTCTGATATCGGTAAGGGAACTTATCCTTACTACATGCTCAAGGAAATCGATGAGCAACCAACTGTGATGCGTAAACTCATCCAAGCTTACACAGATGAGGCTGGTCAAGTAGTGGTAGACCCAGCTATCATCAAGGCTGTTCAAGATGCAGACCGCATCTACATTCTTGCAGCTGGGACTTCTTACCACGCAGGATTTGCTTCTAAGAAGATGCTAGAAGAATTGACAGATACGCCAGTTGAACTCGGTATTTCATCTGAGTGGGGCTATGGGATGCCACTTCTCAGCAAGAAACCACTTTTCATCTTTATCAGCCAATCTGGTGAAACAGCTGATAGCCGTCAGGTTTTGGTCAAGGCCAATGAAATGGGAATCCCAAGCTTAACAGTTACAAACGTGCCTGGTTCAACTCTGTCACGTGAAGCCAACCATACCATGTTGCTTCATGCAGGTCCTGAAATTGCCGTAGCTTCAACCAAGGCATATACTGCGCAAATCGCAGCCCTTGCCTTCCTTGCAAAAGCAGTTGGTGAAGCAAATGGCAATGAAAAAGCCCAAGCTTTCGATTTGGTTCATGAGTTGTCTATCGTGGCTCAGTCTATCGAGTCAACCCTTTCAGAAAAAGAATTGATTGATGCCAAAGTTCGTGATCTTCTTGAAACAACACGCAACGCCTTTTACATCGGACGCGGTCAAGATTACTATGTAGCTATGGAAGCCAGTCTCAAACTCAAAGAGATTTCTTACATCCAATGTGAAGGTTTTGCGGCTGGAGAACTCAAACATGGAACCATTGCTTTGATTGAAGATGGGACACCTGTTTTAGCCCTCTTGTCAGACCCAGTTCTTGCTAACCACACTCGTGGAAATATCCAAGAAGTGGCAGCGCGTGGCGCTAAGGTCCTCACAATCGCAGAAGAAAATGTTGCCAAAGATACAGACGATATCGTTCTTACGACCGTACACCCTTACCTCTCACCAATCTCAATGGTCGTACCAACGCAACTAGTCGCTTACTTTGCAACCCTTCACCGTGGACTCGATGTGGACAAACCACGGAACCTTGCTAAGTCTGTAACGGTAGAATAAGGAAGTCCTGTTACTAAATTCCAACATTTCTTGTCAACCTATAAAAATCTTGCTATACTATAGAAAAGTAGTTAATAGTGAAGTATAAGGAGATTGGAGCGGAAATGAAAAAGGGGCAAATTTCATCTATCATAGGACTCTTGTTAGCAAGTTCGTTTTTGATTCGGACTGTCATTATTCATCAAATGAGAGCTGCAAAGAAACAAGAGAGTGAAAAGATTGCTGCAGTTCAGGAATTTATCAAATCTCAAGAAGAGGCAGAGTCAGAAAAACAAAAAAATACTTTTAAAAGTATCCTTGGAAATGGATCAGGAACTTCTGAACCAAGACCTAGCTACGACAAAACCATATTTGTGAATCAACAATACGATATTGGTGTTCGAGACGGAGTCTATTATCTACTGACACTCAGTAGCAACAAAGAACTCTTGCTTGAAGGGGTCGATGACGCCTATGCCCTAGCAGTTAAGAATGAAGATAAAAACAAACAAGAAGTTGCTATGGTTGTTCATAAAGATGGAGCTTGGCATATTATAAATGGTGAAGGGGAAGTTACAACAACCCTTGACCGACAATATATAACAGCTCATACTAAGCTTGTGATTAAGAATAAGACTGTTGATTTTGAATAATGTGTTTGGTTCATGATTCTGTAGAAAAACATAGATTACTAAAAACCTCCTAGATTCTTTCTAGGAGGTTTTTAAAATTATAAATCTTGCATGGAAATCTTATTGAGTTCGTTAACAACTTGCAGAATAGATAGTCGGCTAATGTTCATGATTCGCTTGTTATCGATTTCTTTAATATCAAAATTAGTGATAATAGCGTCATAGTCACTTTGCCTAATTTCTTCGATATTTAGTGTTTCTTTATCCCAAGTTTCATACTGGATGTTATTTGAAGTATGGAATTCGTAGAGAGATATCAAGAATTCTGGATGAGCAAAGTCATACTCACTAAGAACTAAGACTTTGACTTTCTTTTTATGTTCAAATAATTGATCTGTAAGCCCCTCTGCGTGAGTAAACAGGGTGTAGATCAGGTGAGAAAGAGCAGGTATCTTCTCCTTTTGTCCCATAATATTCTTATAGCGCATCATTTCAAAGACTGTTGCTTCATAAAAATTAGGGAAGAATTTTTTAATCTTTCCAAGTGTATAGTCTTTATTTTGTGAAATGATCGATTCGGAGTTGATTTCTCTTCGCTCGAGTAAGGCAGTATTGTGCAAGTTCCAAATTAAAGTATCCGTATTTGAAAATTGGACGCCAAATTTTCGAGTTAAGTTGTCCAGAATGTCTCGTGCAGCATGATAGGACAAATTAACTTTTTCGTCAGATTGACGAGCAGCTAGAAAGTCTTCGACTGTGAAGAAGAGACTAGGTTCAGCAAATGGACTGAAGATTTGATAGAGATTTTCCGGATTGATATCAATGTTAAGTCCTTGGGCCAATTCTTGTAACTGATGCTGAAAATCGGGTAGTTGGTCGAAAATAGGATTTAACCAGGAAATGTTTTGTTTTGATAACTGAACGAAATATCCTCTCTTCATTCGGTGCAAATCGACTGTAGCCTGCGTTCTGATTTGGTAAAGATTTTGATATTTTGCAGGGAATTTCGCCAAATTGATGAAGAAAGAGACAAAATCATTTATATTTTCTTCCTTAACCTCCTCAAAGGGCCAGTCCAGAAAATTATAAGCTTCGTGGAAAAATTGGGAGAAGAAAAATCGAATATCTTTTTCATTTCCAATAATAGAGATCGGGGTTACCTTGAGCTTAAAGCGGTAAGTTCCATCAAGTGTCTTATTGATATCCGCAATTTTCTTTCTCAAAGAAGGAAGGGAAATATCCAGAGATTCGGCAAGATGCTCATAGGTAAAGGGGCTGTCCAAAAGGAAAAATGCTTTTAAAATTTGAAAATATTCAGATGTCTGTAAAAAATATTGGTAGATTCGCTCGATGCCATTATTTTTCGTATTCACCATCATAATCCCCGCAGTTGAGTGTCGAATATCAAAATCAGGAAAGATTTCACGTAATTCTTTGATATCACTTTTAATGATGCGAGCATTGTGTCCAATGGTTTTAGATAAATCATCTAGGTAAATCCAGTCAGGATTTTCAAACAAATATTCTAAAACCTTTAATTGCCTTTGCTCTTTTTGGCTGAGTAATTCTCTCATTATAAATAAACTCCCGAAGTAATGTTAGAATAATTAGAAAAGAAGATAACCGAAGATTATCAGAATTCTAGCATAAAAGAAAGCCACCCCTTAAGAGAGATTCGAAATCTATCGAGGAGGGGTGATGCTTGATATGAAGTTCTTACGAGTCTTCAATCTACTTACGATATAAACGATCGTATTGGTAGTATGGATCAAAGGTTACGTTAATTCCCAATTTACGGAGAACGTTCTTGTCTTCATCTGTTAAGATAATCGTAGAATGAGCTTCGCTACCTTTGAGATTTCCGAGTTCTTTCATAGCGCGGTCTGCATCAGGATTCTGCATAGCTGTGATTGCAAGAGCGATAAGAATCTCATTAGAATGAAGACGTGGATTGCGACTACCTAAGTGATTGATTTTCAAACCTTGGATTGGTTTCACCACTTCTGGTTCAATTAACTTGGTTTCAGCATCGATATTCGCTGACTTCTTGATAGCGTTGATCACGGCAGCAGCTGTCGGACCAAAGAGTTCTGAATTCTTACCGGTGACGATTTCACCAGAAGGTAACTCAAGTGCTAGAGCAGGTCCATCTGTTTCTTCTGCTTTTTGTCGAGCGGCAACAGCAACCTTACGGTCAGCTGGCGTGATGCCGAGATCATTCATGAGAAGTTCGATTTTCTTGACAGCAGATTCAGCAACTTTTTCAGCCTTGAAGTCGAGAACTGTTTGGTAGTAGCGACGGATAATCTCTTGTTTCGATGCTTCAATTGCAGCATCGTTATCAGTGATTGCAAAACCAACCATATTTACACCCATGTCAGTTGGAGATGCATAAGGAGATTCACCCAAGATACGTTCGAGCATACGCTTGAGAACAGGGAAAATCTCGATATCACGATTATAGTTGACTGTAGTTTCACCGTAAGTTTGGAGATGGAATGGGTCAATCATATTGACATCATCAAGGTCTGCTGTAGCAGCCTCATAAGCCAGGTTAACTGGATGATGGAGAGGTAGATTCCAAACTGGGAAGGTTTCAAACTTAGCATAACCGGATTTGATGCCATTCAGTTGGTCGTGGTACATGTTGGACATACAAGTTGCCAACTTACCTGATCCAGGTCCAGGAGCAGTCACGACAATTAAATTGCGACTCGTTTTGATATAGTCATTTTTCCCCATACCTTCAGGAGAGATGATATGGTCCATATCTGTCGGATAACCCTTGATTGGGTAGTGGAGATAAGAGTCAATCCCATTTTTTGCTAATTGATTACGGAAGGTATCTGCAGCAGGTTGACCGGCGTATTGTGTGATAACGACAGAGCCAACAAAGATACCAAGTTCGTTAAATTTATCAATCAAACGAAGCACTTCTTGGTCGTAAGAAATACCCAAGTCACCACGAGCCTTTGAGTGCTCGATATTGCTAGCGTTAATAGCAATAACAACCTCGACTTGTTCTTTCAACTCTTGCAAGAGTTTGATTTTGTTATCCGGCTCATAGCCAGGAAGGACACGGGCAGCGTGGAAGTCCTCCAACATCTTGCCTCCAAACTCCAAGTATAGCTTGCCGTCAAACTGGTTAATACGCTCCAAAATATGGTCGCGTTGTAAATTTAGATATTTTTCAGAACTAAAAGCTTGTTTTTTCATTTTTTTACCTCTATTTTCTATTATATAAAAAAAATAGAAGATAAGAAACTACAGAGTAATAAAAGTAAGAAAAAAGATAACGCAAACGCTTGCATAAATCATAAAAAAAGTCTATGATGGAGTAAAGTGAATTTAAAAGAGGTGAAAATATGCAAGAAAAATGGTGGCATAATGCAGTTGTCTATCAAGTCTACCCTAAAAGTTTCAAGGATAGTAATGGAGATGGGATTGGTGATTTACCAGGAATTACTAGCAAGTTAGACTATCTAGCTAAGCTAGGAATTACGGCAATTTGGCTTTCTCCAGTTTATGACAGTCCAATGGATGATAATGGTTATGATATTGCCAATTATCAAGACATCGCTTCTATCTTTGGAACCATGGAAGACATGGACCAGCTGATTGCTGAAGCCAAAAAACGAGATATTCGAATCATCATGGACTTGGTTGTCAATCATACATCCGATGAGCATGCTTGGTTTATTGAAGCGCGTGAAAATCCTCAAAGTCCCGAACGTGACTACTATATTTGGCGAGATAAACCCAATGATTTAACCTCTACTTTTAGTGGTTCTGCATGGGAATATGATGAAAAATCTGGTCAATACTATCTACACTTTTTCAGTAAGAAACAACCAGACCTCAACTGGGAAAACGAAGAGCTCCGCCATAAAATCTATGAGATGATGAATTTCTGGATTGATAAAGGGATTGGTGGATTCCGTATGGACGTTATTGACATGATTGGGAAGATACCTGACCAGAAGGTTGTCAACAATGGTCCCATGCTTCATCCCTACCTCAAGGAAATGAATCAGGCTACTTTCGGCGGCAAAGACCTTTTGACAGTAGGGGAAACTTGGGGAGCAAATCCAGAAGAGGCCAAGAAATATTCGAATCCAGAAGGTCAAGAGTTGTCTATGGTCTTCCAATTTGAACATATCTGTCTTCAGTATCAGGAAGGACAACCTAAGTGGCACTACCAAAAAGAGCTAAATGTAGGGAAATTAAAAGAGATTTTCAACAAGTGGCAGACAGAGTTAGGAGTTGAGGATGGCTGGAATTCCCTTTTCTGGAATAACCATGACCTTCCACGAATCGTTTCTATCTGGGGAAATGACCGAGAATACCGCGAAAAATCTGCTAAAGCGTATGCAATCTTGCTTCATCTTATGAGAGGAACACCCTATATTTATCAAGGCGAAGAAATTGGCATGACCAATTTCCCATTTGAAAACTTGGAGCAAGTAGAAGATATTGAATCTATCAACTATGCCAAAGAAGCGCTAGAACAAGGTGTACCGCTAGAGCAAATTATGGATAGCATTCGTGTGATTGGACGCGATAATGCGCGTACCCCAATGCAATGGGACGCGACAGATTACGCTGGATTTTCAAGCTCGAAACCATGGTTAGGAGTCAATCCAAACTATGCGAAGATTAATGTAGAAGAGGCTTCAGCAAATCCAGATTCTATCTTCTATACCTATCAAAAATTGGTAAAACTTCGTAAGGAAAATAGCTGGTTGATTCGTGCTGACTTTGAACTGCTAGAAACGGCTGAAAAAGTCTTTGCCTATATCCGTAAGGACGGGGAACGCCGTTTCTTAGTGGTAGCTAATCTCTCAAATCAAGAACAAGAATTTCACTTTAATGGGGTTCTCAAATCAATCTTAGTTGCTAACACCGAGGTTCAAGAAAAACTCGAGCAACTAACACTAGCTCCTTGGGATGCATTCTGTGTCGAATTGACCAATTAAACCTTAAAAACTCAAGTATCCAAGATGCTTGAGTTTTTTCTAAAATAAGTGTAGAAATTTCTTAAAAAAATATTATTTTGAATTTTCTAAAAAATTGCATGAAAACCCTTGCTTTTATAAAAAAATAGGGTATAATGGTGAAAAATAGTATTTTAAAGGAGAATACCGATGAAATCGAAAAAGTTGCTCGCAGTAGCAGGGATAACGATGAGTGCAGCTCTTCTTTTGGCAGCTTGTGGCAAGACTGAGAAAAAAGCAGACGCTCCTACAACATTTTCATACGTATATGCCATTGATCCATCAACATTAGATTATAGCGTTACTAGTAAAAGTTCAACATCAGACGTCATCGCTAACTTGGTCGATGGACTCTTAGAAAATGACAAATACGGAAACTTGATTCCATCTCTTGCTGAAGACTGGTCGGTTTCACAAGACGGTTTGACCTACACTTACAAACTACGTAAAGGTGTCAAATGGTATACTTCTGAAGGTGAGGAGTACGCTGAGGTTAAGGCTCAAGACTTTGTGACTGGTTTGAAGCATGCTGCTGATGGTAAGTCAGATGGTCTAACTCTTATCCAAGATTCTATCAAAGGTTTGGCAGAATATGTCAGTGGTGAAAGCAATGACTTCTCAACAGTTGGAGTTAAAGCAATTGATGAATACACCGTTCAATACACCTTGAACCAGCCAGAAAGTTTCTGGAATTCTAAGGTGACAACAGCGACTATGCTCCCAGTTAATGAAGAATTCCTAAACTCTCAAGGGAAAGATTACGGTGCAGTAACACCTTCAGGCATTCTCTATAATGGTCCATATATTTTGAAGAATTTCACTTCAAAATCAGTGATCGAATACGAAAAGAATCCGAACTACTGGGATAAAGACAATGTTAAGATTGACCACGTCAAACTTACTTTCTACGATGGATCTGACCAAGAATCATTGATTCGTAGTTTCTCATCAGGAGCCTATACAACAGCTCGTCTCTTCCCAACAAGTTCAAACTTTGATTCAACTAAGCAAGAATACGGGGATAAGATTGTCTATAGCCCGCAAGAAGCGACTAGCTATTACTTTACTTTCAACGTGAATCGCCAGTCTTACAATAAAACAGCTAAGACAGATGAAGCACAAAAGACTTCTACAAAAGAAGCACTTCTCAATAAAAACTTCCGCCAGGCAATCAACTTTGCTCTTGACCGTCATTCTTATTCTGCTCAGATGAATGGTGAAGAAGGAGCGGACAAGATTATCCGTACTAGCCTTGTTCCTTATGACTATGTTCAAGTTGGTGAAAAGACCTTCGGTGAATTGGCTCAAGAACAATTGGTAACATACGGAGACCAGTGGAAAGATGTAGCTTTGACAGATGGTAAAGACACTATTTACAATCCAACAAAAGCAAAAGCTGCCTTTGAAAAAGCCAAGTCAGAATTACAAGCCAAGGGTGTAACCTTCCCAATTCATTTGGATATTCCAGTTGAACAGACAGATGTCATTGCTGTTCAACAAACCAACTCCCTCAAACAATCTGTCGAAGCAGCACTTGGAACTGAAAATGTTGTTATCGATGTGCTTCAAATGACAGATAATGAGAAAATGAGTATTACTTCTCAAGCCAAGGTTCCTTCACAGAAAGACTATGACTTGAATGGAACTGGTTGGGGACCAGACTATCAAGATCCAGCTACCTATCTAAATATCCTGGATGCTAAGAAGGGTTCTGCCCTTAAACACTTGGGTATCACAAAAGGTAAAGATACAGAAGTCATGGCTCAAGTTGGTCTTGATGAGTACAAGAAACTCTTGGATGATGCAGCATCAGAAACAACTGATCTTAACAAACGCTATGAAAAATATGCCAAAGCACAGGCTTGGGTATCTGATAGCTCACTCCTCATCCCTGTAGCGTCTTCAGGAGGTTCTCCTACAGTTAGTCGTACAGTACCATTCTCAAAAGCCTACTCTCAAGTTGGTATCAAGGGAGATCCGTTTGTATTTAAAGGTTTAGAGTTGCAAAATGATATTGTGACCACTAAAGAATACGAAGAAGCTCTCAAAAAATGGCAAAAAGAAAAACTTGAAACAAACGCTAAATACCAAAAAGAGTTAGCAAACCACGTTAAATAGCCTTTGCCAATAAGTAAAGAAATCCAGTTTTTAAGCTGGATTTCTTTTTTTTTGTTTTATTTTATTGCCGATAAGAGATCGATTAGTATATAACTTTACTTTTGGGGAAAAATTTGATAAAATGCTTATATGTCACAAAACCTAACATATAAGGAGAACATGAATCATGAAACTCAAAAAACGACTGATTGGAGCGGGGTTGACGCTTGCCGCAGCGGTCTTATTGACGGCATGTGGTAAAACAGCGACAGATGCTAAAACCTACTCGTCAACATTTGGTGCTGACCCAACAACCTTTAACTACCTGTTGGACTACTCTGGAGATAATACCGCTGTTGTAACCAACTTGGTGGATGGTTTGCTTGAAAATGACAATTATGGAAATCTTATTCCTGCTCTTGCAGAAGATTGGAGCGTTTCTAAAGATGGTTTGACTTATACTTACAAACTTCGTCAGGATGCTAAATGGTTCACTGCTAATGGGGAAGAATATGCCCCGATTAAAGCACAAGATTTCGTCACCGGTATCAAATACGCAGCTGATAACAAGAGTCAAGCTCTCGATTTGATTCAGAACTCAATCAAGGGATTAGATGATTATGTCACAGGCGCAAATACCGACTTTTCAAATGTTGGTGTTAAAGCCTTAGATGACCATACTGTCCAATATACCTTGACACGACCAGAACCATTCTGGAACTCTAAAATTACCAATAGTATCTTGTTCCCTGTTAATGAAGAATTCTTAGCTTCTAAAGGTAAAGAATTTGGAGAATTAAAACCAGATGGTATTCTTTATAGCGGTCCGTATCTGTTAAAAGAATTTACATCAAAATCATCTCTTGAGTACATGAAGAACCCTCATTACTACGACCAAGAAAAAGTAACGATTGAAAAAGTTAAATTGGCTTATGTTGATGGTTCTGACCAAGACATGACGATCCGCAATTTCGAAAGCGGAGCTTACTCGTCTGCTGGTGTTTACCCAAATAGTTCAAACTTTGCTAAGACAAAGGAAAAATACAAGGACAACATCGTCTATAGCTTGCAGGATGCGACTTCTTGGTACTATAATTTTAACGTTAATCGCCAAACATACAATCATACAGCTAAGACTAGCGATGAGCAAAAACAAGCTACCCAAGCTGCAATTTTAAATAAAAATTTCCGTCAAGCAATCAACTTCGCCATCGACCGTACGGCCTACTCAGCTCAGTCTAATGGAGAAGAAGCGGCTAAAAATACTCTTCGTAACACACTTGTGCCACCAACTTTCGTGCAAGTAGGTGACAAGACTTTTGGTGAGACGGTTTCATCTAAGTTGGTAAACTACGGTACTCAGTGGTCAAATATGAATCTTGAAGACGCTCAAGACGGCTACTTCAATAAAGAAAAAGCACAAGCTCAGTTTGCAGAGGCTAAAAAAGAACTAGAAGCACAAGGTGTGACCTTCCCAATTCATTTGGACTTGCCTGTAGACCAAGTTAACAAAACATTGCTTCCAAAGATTCATTCGCTTAAACAATCTGTCGAATCAACTCTTGGGGCAGAAAATGTAGTGATTGATGTAGTTCAAATTTCAACAGAAGACTATGCAAATGCGACTTTCCAAGCGCCAACCACAGCTGATCATGACTATGACTTGAACTTGGATGGTTGGTCTGCAGACTACCAAGATCCATCGACTTATCTCAATCCTTTCAACGCTGAGGATGGATTCTATCTCAAGATTTTAGGACTTGATCCAAGCAAGGATACTGATAAGATTACAAATATCGGATTGGACCAATATACTCAAAAATTGAAAGCGGCAGATGCAGAAAATACAGATGTAGCCAAACGTTATGAAAATTATGCAGACGCACAAGCTTGGCTGATTGATAGTTCGCTATTGCTCCCTGTAAATTCAAACGGTGGTGGAGCCTCAGTGACGCGTGTCACACCATTCACACGAGCATACTCACTTGTCGGAATCAAAGGTACTGGAAACAACTACAAGTACATGAGATTGCAGACAGATGTCGTTACAAGTTCTCAATATGCTGAAGCTAAATCTAAATGGGAACAAGAACGTAAAAATGCAGTTGAAAAGAGTCAAAAAGAATTCGAAAGACACGTTAAATAATAAAAAAATAGAGCTTTTAAATAGCTCTATTTTTTTATTATAGTTGTATTTTGGAAACACAAAAAGCAGCAAAAACTATAGTAAATATAAAAAACGGAAACACTTCCCAAAAGCGAGCGCTTTCTTAATTGGTGTTGATGGTCTTGAGAGGCAATTTATGATATAATTAAACTAAAATGTTTTGAAGAGGTATTCCATGAAAAATAGACGTATAAAAAAAAGTCAATCTGGTAAATTTCAGCAAAGTTTAAATGTAGGTTTGTTGCTAATTTATGCTGTTCTAGCTTCTTTTTTATTGTTTTTGATTTTTAAATACCAGATTTTAGCGGTTAGCTATTTTAATATTATCTTGGCAGTGGTTTTAGTTCTTATCGCGTTATTGTCTCTGTTGCTGATAGTAAATCGAAAAGCTAAAATTTTTACCTTGATAATACTGCTAGTCTCAGTCTTATTTAGTTCGGTAGCATTAGTAGCTGTCAATCGATTTGTAGGGCTCGCCAATCAATTTAATGCAACTTCAAATTACTCAAGCTACTCTATGAGTGTGGCGGTACTAGCAGATAGTGAGATTAATAATGTTTCAGAACTTTCAAGTGTAACTGCTCCAACGGGGACTGATGCTGAGAATATCCAAAGATTGATGGATGACATTAAGATAACTCAAAGTAAAGAGTTGACAGTAGAAGAGAGCTCTTCATACCTAGCAGCTTATAAGAGTTTGTTAGATGGTAAAACCAAAGCGATTGTCTTAAATAGCGTTTTTGAAAATCTGATTGAGCAGGAATATCCTGACCACGCTAAAAAGATTAAGAAAATCTATACCAAGGATTTGACCAAGAAGGTGGAAGCGCCTAAGGTAGCTACAGGAAACTCCTTCAATGTCTACATTAGTGGGATTGATACCTATGGTCCTATCAGTTCTGTTTCGCGTTCAGACGTTAATATCATCATGACAGTCAATCAAGATACTAAAAAGATTCTTTTGACGACAACTCCTCGAGATGCCTATGTTCCGATAGCAGATGGAGGAAATAACCAAAATGATAAGTTGACGCATGCAGGTATTTATGGTGTTGATGCTTCTATTCATACTTTGGAAAACCTTTATGATATTGACTTGAATTACTATGCTCGTCTTAATTTTACTTCGTTCTTGAAATTGATTGACCTTCTCGGAGGCGTCGATGTCTATAATGATCAAGAGTTTACTTCACTACACGGTAAATATCACTTCCCTGTAGGGAACGTTCATCTGGACTCTGAACAGGCTTTAGGATTTGTTCGTGAACGCTATTCATTGGCAAATGGTGATGGAGATCGTGGCCGCAACCAACAAAAAGTCATTACAGCTATTATTCAAAAATTGACTTCAACTGAAGCTTTGAAAAACTTTGATAGTATTATTCAAAGTTTACAAGATTCGGTTCAAACCAATATGCCGCCAGAAACAATGGTTAGTCTGGTCAATGCTCAATTGGCAAGCGGAGGAAAATATACCGTTACAAATCAAGATTTAAAAGGAACCGGACGTATGGATCTTCCGTCATATGCTATGCCAGATAGCAACCTTTACATGTTAGAAATTGATCCAACGAGTTTGGAGACAATCAAGACTGCAATAAAAGATACCATGGAAGGAAAATAAGATGATTGACATCCATTCACATATAGTTTTTGATGTCGATGATGGACCAAAAAGTATAGAAGATAGTCGAGCGTTGCTAAAAGAAGCTTATGCACAAGGTGCTCGGACTATCGTTTCAACTTCTCATCGACGAAAGGGAATGTTTGAGACACCAGAAGATAAAATTGCTACTAATTTTAAGATCGTTCAGGAACTAGCCAAGGAGATAGCTCCTGACTTAACAGTTTTATATGGTGCTGAGATATATTTTACTAGCGACATTCTAGATAAATTAGAAAATCATATTATCCCGAAACTAAATGACACACGCTATGCTTTAATTGAATTTAGTATGAATACACCTTATCGAGAGATTCATAGTGCCTTGTCAAAAGTTCTCATGTTAGGTGTAACACCTGTGATTGCTCATATTGAACGTTATCATGCTTTGGAAAATGATGAAAAAAGAGTGAGAGAGCTCATCAATATGGGATGCTATACGCAAATAAACAGTTCAAGTGTTCTAAAACCGAAACTATTTGGGGATACTTATAAGTTTATGAAGAAACGTGCTCGCTATTTTTTAGATAGAGATTTAGTTCATGTTGTTGCGAGTGATATGCATAATTTGGATGATAGACGACCTCATATGAGAGAAGCTTATGATTTGATAAGTAGAAAATATGGCAAAGAAAAAGCTCAGGAGCTTTTTGAAACAAATCCTTCAAAAATTATAAAAGATGAAATTATATAGGAGAAACGATGAAAGAACAAGACAAAATCGAAATTGATGTAGTGCAAATGCTAAAAGTTTTATGGAAACGCAAATTGATAATAGCGTTGGCAGCAATTGTCACAGGTGCGCTTGCTTTTGGATATAGTTCATTTGTAGTTAAACCTCAATTTACAAGTACCACACGTATCTATGTGGTCAATCGTAACCAAGGAGATAAACCTGGTCTGACTAATCAAGATTTGCAAGCTGGTTCTTACTTGGTAAAAGACTACCGTGAAATTATTCTTTCTCAAGATGTTTTAGAAAAAGTAGTAGCTGATCAAGGGTTGAGTTTTGATGCAAAATCCCTCGCTAAAAAAGTTCAAGTAACGGTTCCAGCAGATACTCGTATAGTGTCAATTTCAGTAAGAGATGGGAATCCTGAAGAAGCTAGTCGAATAGCAAATGCTCTTAGAGAAGTGGCCGCTCAAAAAATTATCTCTGTTACGAAAGTATCTGACGTAACTACTTTAGAAGAAGCTCGCCCTGCTCTATCACCATCCTCTCCAAACATTCGTCGCAATACAATCTTTGGTGTTGGTATAGGAGCAAGTATTGTCATTCTATTAGCTCTATTGGTTGAACTATTGGATGACCGTGTAAAACGTCCAGAAGATATTGAAGAAGTTATGCATATTTCGCTTTTGGGAGTTATTCCAAATTTAGAGAAATTAAAGTAAGGGAGTAAAAATGGCAAAGTTAGAATTATCAGAAAAACGCCAAACATTCGTAAAAAAAGCAGAAGAATATTATAATGCTTTGCGTACTAATATACAATTGAGTGGAGATAAGTTAAAGGTTATTGCTATTTCTTCGGTTAGACCTGGAGAAGGAAAATCAACGACTTCAACTAATATTGCATGGTCTTTTGCGCGTGCTGGTTACAAAACCCTCCTTGTTGATGCCGATATTCGAAATTCTGTTATGTCTGGTGTCTTCATGTCGCGAGAAAAAATCACTGGTTTAACAGATTACTTGTCTGGGACAAAGGACTTATCACAAGGGTTGTGTGAAACAAATGTGGAAAATCTATTTGTTATCCAATCTGGGGCTATTTCTCCGAATCCAACGGCACTTCTTCAAAGTGAGAAATTTGAAGTCATGATAGAAACACTACGCAAGTATTTTGATTATATCATTGTAGATACAGCTCCTATCGGAGTAGTTATCGATGCTGCAATTATTGCGCAAAAATGCGATGCTTCTATTTTAGTGACAGAGGCTTCTGTAACTAAACGTAGAGAAGTTCAAAAAGCTAAGACCCAATTAGAACAAACTGGGACACCATTCCTTGGTGTTATTCTGAATAAGTTCGATATTCATCTTGAAAAGTATGGCACATATGGTGGTTACGGGAGCTATGGTGCTTACGGTCAAAAATAAGTTTAGGGAGTAAATATATGGAAGGAAGGGGTTTCTATAACGTAACTCTAGCGTTTTTGCAGAGTATACTGGTTAGTGTATTAGCTTATATACTAATTTCTGTAACAGAAACAAAGATTGTTGCAAAAACTGTTTTTGTCCTTTATTTTCTTCACTTTGCTGCCTTCTACATCAGTAGTTATGGGAAGGATTTTTTCAAACGAAGCCAATCGGTCGAATTGATAGAGACAATAAAATACATTATCTTTTTTGCTTTGTTAATTAGTTTCTCTAGTTTCTTTTTAAAAGACCAATTTGTGATTTCGAGAAGAGGAATGATTTACTTCCTTTCATTATATGGGATTTCCAACTACATTCTCAGCTTTGTTATAAAAAAATATTGGGTACAATTTAACCATAATTTAAAAGGAAGTCGTAAAATTCTTTTGATAACTGCGGCAACACGTACTGAGAAAGTAATTGATCGTCTCTTGACTGCTAATGATGTTTTTGGAAAGCTTGTAGCAGTGAGTGTCTTAGATGATCCAAATTTTAAACATGATAAAGTTACGATTGTTCCACATGAACATCTCATTCATTATGCAACTCACGAAGTAGTGGATGAGGTTTTCGTGAATTTGCCAAGTGAGGATTATGACATTGGTAGCATTATTTCTCAATTTGAAACGATGGGAATTGATGTTACTGTTAATCTAAATGCCTTTGATAAGAATTTAGGTAGAAACAAACAAATCCATGAGATGGCTGGTTTGAATGTAGTAACTTTCTCTACAAATTTATATAAACCTAGTCATATCATTGCTAAGAGAATCATTGATATTCTTGGTGCTATTGTAGGACTAATTATATTTGGTCTTGTAAGTATAGTCCTTGTGCCAATGATTCGAAAAGATGGTGGACCAGCAATCTTCTCTCAAACCCGAGTTGGTAAAAATGGTCGCTATTTCACATTTTATAAATTCCGTTCCATGAGGGTAGATGCAGAAGAAATCAAGCAGCAATTGATGGATCAGAATACCATGCAGGGTGGGATGTTTAAGATGGACAATGACCCTCGAGTTACAGAAATTGGTCGCTTTATACGTAAAACTAGTATTGACGAGTTACCCCAGTTTTGGAATGTACTGATTGGGGACATGAGCCTAGTTGGAACTCGTCCTCCAACAGTGGATGAGTATGAAAAGTATACTCCTGAGCAGAAACGTCGATTGAGTTTTAAACCAGGCATTACTGGGCTATGGCAAATTAGCGGTCGAAGTGGAATTACCAATTTTGACGATGTTGTCAAACTAGATGTAGCTTATATCGATGATTGGACAATTTGGAAAGATTTCGAAATTTTATTAAAAACAATAAAAGTAGTGTTGATGAGAGATGGAGCAAAGTGATTCTATGGATAAAGTGAGAGAGATTCAATTAGGAGAGTTAACTCTTTTAGAAAGTTATATTGATCTTTGTAAAAGACATAATTTGCGTTATTACGCCTTAGGTGGGACATTACTAGGTGCCATTCGTCATAAAGGATTTATCCCATGGGATGATGATATGGATTTAGGAATGCCTAGAAAAGATTATGAAAAATTCTTGTCAATCTGTGAGAAAGAACTTCCTGAAAGTGTTATTTTAAGACTTCACGATGATAATCTAGGTAATACTTCGATTATGGATACTTCAGTCCAAATTCAATTTGGTAATGAATGGTGTAGTCCCTTTATTGATATCTTTCCCTTAGATGGTTATCCAGAAGATGGTTTTCACTACTGGTTGCATACGAATAAAATAAAATTGTATCGTGCCTTGTCTAAAATTTCTGTCATCGATCGTTTGCATGAAAGAGATAGAGGCTCGTTCGAAAATGCAATTGTGAAAGTTTCCAAAGCCTTAAAATTAAATAAGCTCTTAAACACTTCAAAAATTAATAAAAAATTACAAAATATCATTAAACAATATGATTACGAGACTAGTACCATGGTTGGAAATGTCTTAGGTTCTTACCGCGAGCGAGAACTCGCAAGAAAAGAAGTGTTCGGGGAACCGCAATTACTAGAGTTTGAAAACTTACAAATTAGTTGTCATGCAAATCCTGATGAATATTTGACAAAAATATATGGTGATTACATGCAACTACCAAAAGAAGCTGAACGGAAGGGTCATTTTGAGTCTACGTGGGGAGATTAAATTGAATAGTTTTGATTTAATGGGGGTCAGAATTGACCCCTTAACAATGGACGAAACTGTCCAAGCTGTTGAAAAATTTGTTCTTGAGCAACGCCCACTCCATCTAATGGGGGTGAACGCAGACAAAATTAATCAATGTCAGACAGATGAATCGATTAAAAAGATAGTGAACGATTCTGAGATCATTAATGCAGATGGAGCTTCAGTTGTTCTAGCTTCTCGCTTTTTGGGTTATCAAGTTCCTGAGAGAGTTGCTGGGATTGATTTGATGCAAAAATTACTCCATTTAGCTAATGAAAAGTCTTATTCGGTTTATTTTTTTGGTGCCAAGGAAGAAGTTTTAATAGATATGTTGGAAATCTTTAAGAAAGATTATCCAAATTTACGAGTCCTTGGGCATCGTAATGGTTATTTTTCTGAAGAAGATGAATATGGCATTCAAGAAGATATTCGAGCAAAAAATCCGGATTTTGTTTTTGTCGGGATTACCTCTCCTAAGAAAGAATACATTATCCAAAAGTTCATGGATCATGGTGTAAATTCGGTATTTATGGGAGTTGGAGGTAGTTTTGACGTTTTATCTGGCCATATTAAACGAGCTCCTCTATGGATGCAAAATGCACATCTTGAGTGGTTGTTCCGCGTGGCAAATGAACCGAAACGCCTCTTTAAACGGTATTTCGTAGGAAATGTCACTTTTATTAAGCGAGTTTTAGATGAAAAACGGAAGTCGAAAAAATAATATTTTACATATTTCACGTACCATGGATATCGGTGGTGCGGAACGGATTGTCTACCAGTTGGCGACAGATCTTAAGGATGAGTTTGACAGTGTTCATGTCGCATCTACAGGTGGAATTTGGGAGAGCGATCTTGCTGCTCAAGGGATTCAACATCATAAAATTTTAGATATTGATAGTAAAAATCCACTGACAGTATTAAAGCTTCTATATTCTATTCACCAGATTATCAAAAATAATGAGATTACTATAGTCCACACTCATCATCGTATGGCTGCTTTTTATATCCGTTTATTAAAGCTTTTTAATTCAAAATTAAAACACGTTTATACAGCTCACAATGTCTTTAAGGATAAATTACCTCTATATAGATTTGCTTTAAAAAATGCTAAAAGTGTAGCAGTAGGAGAGGCGGTAAATAAAAACCTAAAAGAAGACGTAGGAATTACCGACAGCAGTGTTATCTATAATGGAGTTATCTTTAAAGAGACAGATAACAAGGTTGATGAAATTGTGAATTCCGACGGAATAAAGCTAGGGTGTATTGCAAGATTATCTGAACAGAAGGGCTTGATATATCTTATTGAAGCTATGTCTTTACTTACGGTAAAGGATATTCGATTGTTTATCGTTGGTGATGGTGAGCTTAGAAATGAACTTGAGAATAAGGTTAAAGAGCTACATCTTCAAGATTCAGTAACATTTTTAGGATATCGTAAGGATATCGTGGAATGTATCAACAGTTTTGATTTTTGTGTTTTGCCTTCAGTATTTGAAGGATTTGGCTTAGTTGCCATTGAGGCATTTATGAATAGCAAAACCTTAGTTGCCACGGATATACCGGGATTAAACGAAGTTGTTACAAATGAAAATGGAATCTTAGTCCCAGTAAAAGATCCGATTGCCCTAGCTGGTGCAATAGACAAATTAGCAACAGATGTAGCATTAAGAAATAGTCTAGCTTTACAAGCCAAAAAAACCTATGACGAAAAATTTAGTTATCCTATGTTTTTAGAAAATTATCGAGCGTTGTATAGAGAGATACAGGGAGAACCAAAATGAAAAAAGTAATGTTGGTTTTTGGGACACGTCCAGAAGCAATAAAAATGTGTCCATTAGTAAATGAGTTGAAGAAAAATGATTCAATTAAGACTATTGTCTGTGTAACTGGCCAACACAAAGAAATGCTTGAACAAGTTTTGGATGTTTTTGAAGTAGTTCCTGATTATGATTTAGGAATTATGAAAGCGAACCAAACTCTATTTACAATCACGACTAGTATTCTTGATAAGATTCAAACAGTTTTAGAGCAAGAAAAACCAGATATCGTTCTTGTTCACGGTGATACAACTACGACTTTTGCTACGGCTTTAGCTGCGTTTTATTTGGGTATCAAGGTTGGGCATGTAGAAGCAGGTTTGCGAACTTATAATCTTCAAAGTCCGTTTCCTGAAGAGTTCAACCGCCAAACCACTTCCATTATTGCAGATTATAATTTCGCCCCGACAGAAGTTGCAAAGGAGAATCTTCTAAAAGAGGGAAGAGAAAATATCTTTGTAACAGGGAATACTGTTATTGATGCCTTAAAGACAACTGTTCAGGATGATTACAACCACCCAATTTTAGAGTGGGCTAAGGACAGTAAGTTAATTATGCTGACAGCTCACAGACGTGAAAATCTTGGGCAACCAATGGAGCATATGTTTAATGCCGTTAACCGTATTTTAAATGAATTTGAAGATGTTAAGGTTGTTTACCCAATTCATAAAAACCCTAAGGTTCGAGAGTTGGCAAGTAAAGTATTTGGTGATAATGAACGTATGAAAATTATTGAACCTTTAGAGGTCATCGATTTCCATAATTTTATGAACCAAAGCTACATGATTTTAACAGATTCTGGTGGAGTGCAAGAAGAAGCTCCATCCTTAGGGAAACCAGTTTTAGTCATGCGTGATACCACAGAACGTCCTGAAGGGATTGCGGCAGGAACTTTGAAATTGGTAGGAACAGAAGAAGAAAATATTTATACGAATTTTAAACTACTTTTGAAAGATGAAGCAGAATACAACAAGATGAGCAAGGCGAGCAATCCATATGGTGATGGGAAGGCTTGTGAGCGAATCGTTGATATCATTTTGGAAGGATAGGGATAATGGAAAAGGTTTCTATTGTTGTACCTGTGTATAATGTCGAAACTTACTTAAACTATTGCGTCAATAGCCTCAGACAGCAGACGTACACAAATATTGAGATTATATTGGTAGACGATGGTTCGACAGATGCTTCTGGAGAAATCTGTGATCAACATGCTCAAGAAGATGAGCGTGTACGAGTACTCCATATTGAAAATGGAGGAATATCCAATGCTCGAAATACAGGAGTTAAAGAAGCCTCGACTGATTGGATTATCTTTGTTGATTCAGATGATTATTACGATAAAAGAACTGTAGAATATTTAGTAGGACTTAGAGATAAATACGGAGTTGAACTAGTAGCAACTCCAGTAATTGAAGTTCGAGATCATGAATCTAAAGATTTCTCTGGCTCTTTAACGGAGAAATCTTCTGAAAAATTAGATCGCTATACAGCCTTAAAAGAGATGTTCTATGGAAATCGTGTAGGGACTCATTCGGGTGGGAAACTTTATAAGAAGACGATTCTGTCACGTTTCCCTTATCCTAAAGGAATGCTTTACGAAGACTTAGCAATAGCTTACGAGCATATTGCTTCTTGTAAACACATTGCGGTAGGAGACATTAATCTATATAAATATTATCGAAGACCTGGTAGTATAGTTAATTCAAAGTATAGTGATAAATTAATGGACTTTTACGAGGCGATGGAATGGAATAGAAGTTATATCGAACGAGACTATCCTAATGATAAGGAAATGAGAAGAGCTTTAAACGTCCGCTACGTCTTTAATGGTCTGCATATTGTACATGCTATGCTTAGTTCAGATATGTATGCTGAAGTTAATAAAATTAGAAAAGAATACATTCAATATTTCAAAGATGTTATTCTGAATTCAAATGTTACAAGGAAAAATAAAGTGAAATACTTAATGCTTTTGGTTTCTCCAAAACTGTATGAAAAAATTAGAGAGAAGATGAGTTAGGTAAGAATGAAGGTTTTAAAAAATTATGCATATAATCTCTCTTACCAGCTACTAGTGATAATTCTTCCTATTATAACAACACCTTATGTAACTAGGGTATTTAGTTCAACTGATTTAGGTACTTATGGTTATTTCAATTCAATTGTAACCTACTTTATTTTATTGGCGACATTGGGCGTGGCCAATTATGGTACAAAAGAAATTTCAGGCCATCGTAAAGATATCAGAAAAAACTTTTGGGGCATATACACCTTGCAGTTTGGTGCGACCATTCTGTCGATATGCTTATACATTCTCTTATGTCTGTCCTTGTCATTTATGCAAAATCCCGTTGCATATATTTTGGGCTTGAGTCTGGTATCTAAGGGGATGGATATCTCCTGGTTATTTCAAGGGTTAGAGGATTTTCGCAAGATAACAGTTAGAAATATTACTGTCAAACTTGTTGGTGTTATTTCGATTTTCTTGTTTGTTAAATCAGCAAATGATTTATATTTATATGTTTTTTTGCTAACTATATTTGAGTTGCTAGGGCAGTTGAGTATGTGGTTGCCAGCAAGGGAATTCATTGGTAAGCCTCATTTTGATTTATCTTATGCAAAGCATCATCTAAAGCCAGTAATCTTGCTATTTCTACCGCAGATTGCTATTTCACTATATGTTACTTTAGATCGTACTATGCTAGGAGCATTAGCTTCGACCAAAGACGTCGGAATTTATGACCAAGCCTTAAAATTGGTCAATATTTTGCTTACACTAGTGACTTCGTTAGGAAGCGTAATGCTTCCTCGTGTTGCCAATCTCCTATCAACTGGAGATCACAAGGCTGTAAACAAAATGCATCAGATGTCTTTCTTAATATACAATTTAGTCATTTTTCCTATAATAGCAGGAATGTTAATTGTTAATGATGATTTTGTGCAATTTTTCTTAGGACAGGATTTCCAAGATGCTAAATATGCGATAGCAATTATGATTTTTAGAATGTTCTTTATTGGTTGGACAAATATTATGGGTATTCAAATCTTGATTCCACATAATAAAAATAAAGAATTTATGATTTCGACAACTATTCCAGCTATTGTGAGTGTCGGTTTAAATTTATTATTACTACCTAAATTAGGTTATATCGGAGCAGCCATTGTTTCTGTATTAACAGAAGCCTTAGTATGGGCAATTCAACTGTATTTTACAAGAAACTATTTAAAAGAAGTGCCTATTCTTGCTTCGACTTTTAAAATTATAGGAGCATCAGCTCTTATGTACGGTATACTATTCGTTGTAAAAACTACAGTGAATTTTACGCCTGTTATAAATGTTATGGTATTTGCTACAATAGGAGCGATACTTTACATTTTTCAAATACTATTCTTAAAAGTAATTAGTCCAAAAGAGTTGAAACAGCAGTTATTGAATAAGTGATATTGAAAGGAATAAATAGAAATTTCAGTAGCTTATAGTCTTGTTGTAAAATGAACTCTTGTATAGATTAAATTCGCTTTGGTTGATAAAATAGTTAGGAAAGGGAGGATAGAAGAGTATAAGTGAACTAGAAGATTAAAGAAATATTATTTTTTCTCATTCAATTCCATATTTCTTTTTCTTATCATTCACTCTGTATGATTCTTTTTCAAAAAATATGATAAAAATTAAATTTGAAAACCTACTAGTCAGCATTGTTGTATCTGTAGTGGTATTTTTTAATACCATATCAACTACGATGCTGGATAGGACTTTTTTTCAAGTCAAAGTAAATTTCCTATTTTTGATTGTATTGCTTTTAGGGCTTCGTTTTTTGTATAAAATGCGGGTCTCATACAAATATCTAATACTTTCTATTCTATTGTTGCTTTCGGGGGTTTTAGTGTATTTTCAAACGAACAGACTTAATTTTCTAGTCTATTCGATGCTACTAGTCCTCTTGGTTAATGTAGATATGAAAGTAGTTTTGAGGAACTATGTAGTTGTAGCTGGTATTCTCGTAGTTGGTGTTTTTCTTTTATCGCTGGTTGGCATGGTTCCTAACCTGCAATATAATCGTGCGGGAGTTATTCGAAATTCGTTTGGGTTTATTTATCCTACGGATTTTGCATCACATTGCTTCTATCTATTTTTAGCAATTTCTTATCTTTTAAAAGATAAATTTATATGGACCAGATCTCTGTTTGGTGTCTTGCTATCAGCTTTTATTATAAAATACTGCGATGCACGTTTAAATGCTTTGTCAATTTTGTTAGCGACAGTTATTTTCATTTATTTTTATTACAGCAATGGGAAAAAACTAAAAATATTTGCCTTGTTGCCTTATTCGGCTGTTGTATTTGCATCAACTGTTACCTATTTGTCATACAAGTTTTCTTGGTCTAATCCATTTTTGGTATCGATAAACAAATTAATCACGGGAAGGCTAGCTCTAGGTAGGAATGCATTTGATACATTTGGAGTCCATCTATTTGGGACGAGAAACGTTCAATTTATAGGATCAGGTGGAAAAACAGAATCTGTAATAGGGTATAACTATGTAGACTCCTCTTATGTGCAGATGTTATTTACATATGGAATAGTGCCTGTAGTTCTATTGATAATAATTTATGTTATCGCCTCAAGGAAACAGTATAAGGATGGTCAATATTTATTAGTTGTGATTTTATCATTGATTGCTTTTAACTGTATGATTGAAGCCTTCTGGTTTGTTCCTACGTATAATATATTCATGTTTGTACTATTTACAACAAATACTTTTAGCAAAAAAGAATCGAATAATATTATTGCATTAAATGCGGCCTAGCTATAGTACTAGATTTCAGGAGGAGCTAATAGATGATAGGAGTCCTTTCTAGGAAAGAAAAAATAACGTTTGCTGGCCTAGAGTCGGCATTAATAAGACATTGTAGAGTTCATTAACGGAGTTTTAATTTAATATGTATGACTATTTAATTGTAGGTGCAGGTTTGTCTGGAGCAATCTTTGCACACGAAGCTACAAAACGTGGCAAAAAAGTAAAAGTGATTGACAAACGTGATCACATTGGTGGGAATATCTATTGTGAAGAGGTTGAAGGTATCAATGTTCACAAGTATGGTGCCCACATTTTCCATACTTCAAACAAAAAAGTATGGGACTATGTCAACCAGTTCGCTGAATTTAACAACTATATCAATTCACCAGTAGCTAACTACAAGGGCAGTCTTTACAACCTTCCTTTTAACATGAATACATTTTATGCTATGTGGGGAACCAAGACTCCACAAGAAGTCAAGGACAAGATTGCGGAGCAAACGGCTGATATGAAGAATGTTGAGCCAAAGAACTTGGAAGAACAAGCTATCAAGTTGATTGGCCCAGATATCTATGAAAAGTTGATTAAGGGCTATACCGAAAAACAATGGGGCCGTTCTGCTACAGATCTTCCACCATTTATCATCAAACGTCTACCAGTTCGTTTGACCTTTGATAACAACTACTTTAATGACCGTTACCAAGGAATTCCAATCGGTGGTTACAACGTCATCATTGAAAATATGTTGGGCGATGTAGAAGTAGAGCTTGGAGTTGATTTCTTTGCCAATCGTGAAGAGCTGGAAGCTTCAGCTGAAAAAGTTGTCTTTACAGGGATGATTGACCAGTACTTTGATTACAAACATGGGGAGTTGGAGTATCGCAGTCTTCGTTTCGAACATGAGATCTTGGATGAGGAAAACCATCAAGGAAATGCCGTAGTCAACTACACAGAGCGTGAAATTCCTTATACTCGGATCATTGAGCACAAGCACTTCGAGTATGGTACACAACCTAAGACAGTTATCACCCGCGAATACCCAGCTGATTGGAAACGTGGAGATGAACCCTACTACCCAATCAATGATGAAAAGAACAACGCTATGTTTGCCAAGTACCAAGAAGAAGCTGCTAAAAATGACAAGGTAATCTTCTGCGGACGCCTAGCTGATTATAAATACTACGACATGCACGTGGTTATTGAGCGTGCTTTGGAAGTTGTAGCAACTGAATTTGATTGAGAGAAATAGTTATCCATGAAATATTATCTAAAGGAAAAGTTTTTAAAAGACTCTGGAGCAAGGAATGCTGGTAATAAGGCCAGAAATGATGTTGAGGAAATTGTAAAACAAGAGGGTTTTAGTCCTTTGTTACTGACAGTTGAAGACTGGTACAAAATGAGTACGATTAAAGCCCAACAACATAAAGCAAAAGCCTTGTCACAAGCCTTTTCTCGGTTGAAATCAGGAGATCAACTGTTAATTCAATTTCCTATGCTCCATCATAGCTTTTTTACTACCTATTTAGTAAAAAGATTGCAAGCTAGAGGAGTCAAGGTTTATTTTATTATTCATGATTTAGAAGTCTTACGTTATGTCAATCTGGAAACAGTACCTTTAAAGCATAAAATTCGTGTACAGCTTCAAGAATCAAGTCTTTTAAAAAATGCTGATGGCCTTATTGCTCATAATCCGATCATGAAGTCATTTCTGGTCAATAAGGGCATTTCAGAACAAAAAATTGTCAGTCTAGGTATTTTTGACTATCTAATTCCCGATTTTCAGGAAAAAGAGGAACTATCGAAGGATCAACCGATCATTGTGGCAGGTAATCTAGCACAAGAAAAAGCTGGTTACTTGTATAAATTGCCGGCAAAACCTGCCTATAACCTCTATGGTGTTGGTTTTGATGAGAGTAGAACTTTAGAGAATGAAACTTACTTTGGTTCTTTCTTGCCTGACGAGCTTCCTGTAGCCCTTGAGGGTGGATTTGGACTCGTATGGGATGGGAATAGTGCTGAAACCTGTAGTGGTGTCTTTGGTGAGTACCTTCGCTACAACAACTCTCACAAGGCATCCCTTTACTTGGCATCTGGATTCCCGCTTGTAGTGTGGAAGCAGTCAGCTCTCTCTCATTTTGTTCTAGAGAAAGAGTGTGGTGTTGCAGTCGAGTCACTACATGACTTGTCGCAAGTAATAGAGGAGTTAACTTTAGATGACTACCAGACTCTATTAGAAAACACCAAGCGTGTAGGAAAAGAGATTCGAGAAGGATATTATTTACGTACTGCATTAAAACAGTTGAGCCTTTAAAAGAAGTTAGAAACCCTAGCTTCTTTTTTATTGTTCTGTAATTAGTTACTTTAGGACACATTTCTAAAAAACGAATGATTTCAAAAATAACAGCTGAAAGTTACGTAAAAAACAAGATCAAAAAAGAGGCTCCTTGCAGTTAGAAAAACCGAACTTTAATCCAATTGATAATAATTTGACACATTTTAGTATTATTTTTAAATAAAGTTTTATAATAAAGTTTCATTTTAAGAAATTTTTACCTTTTTTTCTTCAAAAAGATGCTATAAAATCACAAAAAATTAGGCACGAATCGGATTTTTGTGATATAATATTCTGTGAATAGCTATGCCTTCTTGTAGCTATTAAAAAATCAAAGTGTGAAACTTGGAAGATAGAGAGGACGCAATGTAATGACTAGAAATGGTTTCTTTACAGGCTTAGATATTGGAACAAGCTCAATTAAAGTGTTAGTTGCTGAGCTTGTAGATGGTGAAGTAAATGTAATCGGTGTTAGTAACGCCAAAAGTAAAGGTGTCAAGGATGGGATTATCGTTGACATCGAAGCCGCAGCAACGGCTATTAAATCTGCTATTTCTCAAGCAGAAGAAAAAGCAGGGATTTCAATCAAATCAGTAAATGTTGGACTTCCAGCAAACTTGTTGCAAGTGGAACCAACTCAAGGAATGATTCCTGTAACATCAGATACAAAAGAAATTACAGATCAAGATGTTGAGAATGTTGTCAAATCAGCTTTGACTAAGAGCATGACACCTGATCGTGAAGTGATTACGTTTGTGCCGGAAGAATTTGTAGTAGACGGTTTCCAAGGTATTCGCGATCCTCGTGGTATGATGGGTGTTCGTTTGGAAATGCGTGGACTTCTCTATACAGGTCCAAGAACCATTCTTCACAACCTTCGTAAAACTGTAGAACGTGTTGGAGTCCAAGTCGATAACGTGATTATTTCACCTCTTGCAATTGTAAACTCTGTTCTTAATGAAGGCGAACGTGAGTTTGGAGCGACTGTTATTGATATGGGTGGTGGTCAAACAAGTGTTGCTACTATCCGTAATCAAGAACTTCAATACACAAACGTTTACCAAGAAGGTGGCGATTACGTCACTAAAGACATTTCAAAAGTTCTTAAAACTTCTAAGAAGATTGCAGAAGGTTTGAAGCTTAACTACGGTGAAGCTTATCCGCAACTTGCAAGCAAAGAAACTTTCCAAGTTGAAGTGATTGGTGAAGTAGAACCTGTTGAAGTTACAGAAGAATTCTTGGCTCAAATTATTTCAGCTAGATTGAAACACATCTTTGAACAAATCAAACAAGATTTGGAAAGAAGACATTTGTTGGACTTGCCGGGAGGTGTTGCTCTGATTGGTGGAAATGCTATTCTACCAGGTATCGTTGAGCTTGCCCAAGAAGTACTTGGAGTTCGTGTGAAACTTTATGTTCCAAACCAAGTAGGTATCCGCAATCCTGCATTTGCGCATGTGATTAGTTTGTCAGAATTTGCTGGAAGTCTTACAGAAGTGAATGTTTTGGCTCAAAGAGCTATCAGAGGAGATCAAGTTCTACGTCAGCAACCAATTGATTTCAGAACTTCAAGTCAGGAAAAACCTGCAGCTTCTCAACGTTCAGTGTTTGGTACAACTTCAACTGAATCAGCAGAACCAACTTATACTGCTGACTCAACAACTCCAAATCAATCAGAAGAGAAACCAAAATTAACTGAGCGATTCCGTAGCTTAATCGGAAGCATGTTTGATGAATAGGATAGAGGAATAAAATATGACATTTTCATTTGATACAGCAGCAGCACAAGGTGCAGTAATTAAAGTAATTGGTGTCGGTGGTGGCGGTGGAAACGCCATTAACCGCATGGTTGACGAAGGCGTTTCAGGTGTTGAGTTCATCGCAGCCAACACAGATGTACAAGCCTTGAGCAGTACAAAAGCTGAAACAGTTATCCAACTTGGTCCAAAATTAACTCGTGGACTTGGTGCTGGAGGACAGCCTGAAGTTGGTCGTAAGGCTGCTGAAGAAAGCGAAGAAGTAATTACTGAAGCTATCAGTGGTGCAGATATGGTCTTCATCACTGCTGGTATGGGTGGTGGTTCTGGTACAGGTGCTGCACCAGTTATCGCTCGTATCGCTAAAGGTTTAGGTGCTTTGACTGTTGCTGTTGTGACACGTCCATTCGGTTTCGAAGGAAGCAAACGTGGTCAATTCGCAATTGAAGGAATCAACGAACTTCGTGAACATGTTGATACTCTCTTGATTATCTCAAACAACAACTTATTAGAAATTGTTGACAAGAAAACGCCACTTCTTGAAGCTTTGTCTGAAGCAGATAACGTTCTTCGTCAAGGTGTTCAAGGGATTACAGATTTGATTACAAATCCTGGTTTGATCAACTTGGACTTCGCAGACGTGAAGACAGTAATGGCAAACAAAGGAAATGCCCTTATGGGTATTGGTATCGGTAGCGGAGAAGAACGCGTTATTGAAGCGGCTCGTAAAGCTATCTACTCACCACTTCTTGAAACAACTATCGATGGAGCAGAAGATGTTATCGTTAACGTAACTGGTGGTTTGGATATGACTTTGATTGAAGCAGAAGAAGCTTCTGAAATCGTCAATCAAGCTGCTGGACATGGCGTAAATATCTGGCTCGGTACTTCTATTGATGAATCAATGAAAGATGAAATCCGTGTAACTGTTGTTGCTACTGGGGTTCGTCAAGATGCAGTCGATAAAGTTGTAGCGCCGCAACCAAGACAAGCGTCATTCCGTGAACCAGTAAAATCTGGACATACACGCACTTATGACCGTCATTTTGATTTAGCAGAAACAGCTGAACTTCCAACTCCTTCGCAACGTCACACTGAAGCGCCTAAAGCATCAGCTTTTGGTGACTGGGACTTGAGACGTGATTCAATTGTTCGTCAAGGTGAATCAGTCGTATCACCAGTTGAGCGTTTTGAAGCACCAGCTTCTGACGAAGATGAGTTGGAAACACCACCATTCTTTAAAAATCGTTAATAGAGATGGATTTAAAAGAAAATACAAATCAGGTATTTCAACAGGTTACAAAAGCAATTCAAGAAACCGGCCGTGAAGACGGTTCGGTTTCTGTAATTGCCGTGACAAAATATGTTGATATTGTAACTGCAGCAAATTTGATTGACCAAGGAGTCAAACACATCGGTGAAAACCGTGTCGACAAATTTCTTGAAAAGTATCATGCTTTAAGTGATAAAGATGTTACTTGGCACTTGATTGGTAGCTTACAAAGAAGAAAAGTCAAGGATATTATTCCTTTTGTTGATTATTTTCACGCTTTAGATTCTTTGAAATTAGCTCAAGAGATTCAAAAACGAGCCGATCGAACAGTTAAATGTTTTTTGCAGGTCAATATTTCTGGAGAGGAAAGCAAGCATGGTTTTTCAAAAGAAGAACTATTGACAGTCTTGCCAGACTTGTCTAGCTTGGATCAAATCGAGTATGTTGGTCTCATGACCATGGCTCCCTTTGAGGCCCAAACAGAAGAGTTGCAAAAAATCTTTAAAGAAACGCAAGAGTTGCAACAATACATTCGTGAACAACAATTCCCCAATATGCCAATGACAGAACTAAGTATGGGAATGAGCCGTGACTATAAAGAAGCGATTCAGTGTGGCTCAACTTTTGTTCGAATTGGTACAGCATTTTTTAAATAGGAAATAATCATGTCATTAAAAGATAAATTTGATAAATTTATAGATTACTTTACAGAAGATGGAGATGAAGTTGCTTCAGAAGTTGTAGCTGCACAACCTGAACGTTCACTAGCTTCGGTTCCTCAAAAAAGAGAATTGCCACAGCAAGCTGCTGCTCAAGATTCTTCTTCAGTCGAAGCAAAAGAGAAAAATATTACAAAACTTCATGCCCGTCAGCAACAACTAGCAATTGAAAGCCATCGCTCTACTGAAAAAGTAACCATCGATGTTCGTTACCCACGCCGTTACGAAGATGCAACAGATATTGTTGATTTGTTGGCTGGAAATGAAAGTATCTTGATTGACTTCCAATATATGACAGAAGTTCAAGCTCGTCGTTGTTTGGATTACTTGGATGGAGCACGTCATGTCCTTGCTGGTGAGTTAAGAAAAGTAGCGAACACAATGTATCTTTTGACACCTGTTGGTGTTGTGGTAAACATTGAAGATATTCGTTTACCTGAAGAAGCTCAAAGCGAAGAATACGACTTTGACATGAAGAGAAATAGAGTACGTTAATGTTTCTAATAATTCGTTTTATCCAAAATGCTACAGATATCTATTCACTGATACTTGTAGCTTTTGCTCTATTATCATGGTTTCCAAATGCCTATAACACCCAGTTGGGGAGGTTTTTAGAGACTTTGTGTAAACCAATTCTTGAACCTCTAAAACGTCTACCTCTTCAAATCGCAGGTTTGGATTTTTCGGTTTGGATAGCCCTAATTCTCTTGCGGATGATTAGTCGCTATCTCATCAATTTGCTGGTCGTATTATGAGCAAGGAACTTTACCAACATTTCGCAACGGAGGATATTCCATTCATCGATAAGGGGTTGGAATGGTTGAGTCAAGTCGAGGAGCACTATGCACCGATTTTATCTCCTTTTATAAATCCTCACCAAGTCTTTATCTTGGAAACATTGGGAAACAATAGAGGAGTAAAGACTTTTACTAGTACTAGTTTTATACCTTCAGAGTATGCTCGGGTCATTCTAGCGCCGGATTATTTCACACCGAGTTTGGAAGATTTTGAAATGACCTTGCTTGAGATCGCGTATCCCAGCAAGTTTCAGCAACTGACCCATTCAAAGATATTGGGTACAGTTCTCAATCGACTAGGTATTGACCGTAAGTTGTTCGGCGACATTCTGGTGACAGAAGATAAAGCCCAAATTATTGTTGATCGAAGATTTACCACTCTTTTCCAAGATGGAATTCAAAAGATTTCCAAGTTGCCTGTAAGTTTAGTAGAACGTCCTTTTTCAGATATGATAGAATCTAAAGACGAGTATCAAGAAAAAGAAGTCTTGGTTTCAAGTCTTCGTCTGGATACCTTCTTATCTAGCATATTGAAATTATCTCGTTCCCAAACTTCGGCCCTGGTTGAAAAAAAGTTGGTTCAAGTTAACTATCATATAGTTGAAAAATCGGACTATCTGGTAAAAATTGGTGATTTAATCAGCGTCAGACGCTTTGGTCGAATTATCTTACTCAAAGAAAATGGTCAAACGAAGAAAGATAAGAAAAAATTAACAGTCCAGCTACTATTAAGTAAGTGAGAAAAAATATGTCGATTACACCACAAGATATTGTTGATAAAGTTTTTTCAACAAAATTCCGAGGCTACGATAAGGAAGAAGTTGACGAATTTTTAGATAAGATTTATATTGACTACGAGGAGTTGGTCCGTTACAAGGATGAGACAGAACGCTATATTAAAAGACTAGAAGAACGTCTTTCCGATTATACGACTGATATTCTTAAGAGAACAGTAACAAACGAGCAGGAACCAGAAGCAATTAATGATTCTATTTTTTATTAAATAAGTGAGGAAAAATATGCCAATTACATCGTTAGAAATTAAGGATAAAACCTTTGGTGTTCAGTTTAGAGGTTTTAACCGTGAAGAAGTTGATGAATTTTTAGATATTGTTGTTCGTGACTATGAAGATTTAGTTCGTAGTAATCATGAAAAGGATCAACATATCAAAAATTTAGAAGAGCGTCTATCTTATTTTGACGAAATCAAAGATTCGTTGAGTCAATCAGTTTTGATTGCCCAAGATACAGCTGAACGTGTAAAACAAGCTGCAAATGACCGTTCTAATAACATCATTAAGCAGGCTGAGCAAGATGCTCAACGTTTACTTGATGAAGCTAAATACAAAGCTAATGAAATTTTGCGACAAGCAACAGATAATGCTAAGAAAGTTGCTGTGGAAACTGAAGAGTTGAAGAACAAGAGTCGCGTCTTCCACCAACGTTTGAAATCAACAATCGAAAGTCAGTTGGCTATTGTTGATTCATCAGATTGGGAAGAAATTTTGCGTCCGACTGCAACATATTTGCAAACTAGCGACGAAGCATTCAAGGAAGTCGTCCAAGAGGTTCTAGGTGAAGATGTATCTTCATATCATGATGAAGAACCAATTGACATGACTCGTCAATTTTCTCCAGAAGAAGTTGCGGAACTTCAGGCACGTATTGAAGCAGCTAACAAAGAATTGTTAGAGGCTGAACAAGCTACTGAAGAGTCAACTAAAACTGAAGTTGAACTTCAGCCGGTTGCTGAAACTCCTGTTGAACCATCGCATGAGAATGAATCTCAAGACGATGCCAATTCTCAACAAGAATCAGTTCTAATTTTATAAGAATCTCATTAGAGAACAAGAATTTATCAAACACATTTCTAGCGAGTAGGAGATGGTGGAAGTCCTACAATCCCTGTTGGTAAATTTATCCTCTCTTAGTATCAAATCTGAAAATAGTAAGATTTGACGTTGCCCACGTTACGGGAAAAGAGGGAAAGAGACTAGGTCTTTTTCCGAACAAAGGTGGTACCACGATTTTCGTCCTTTTTGCGAGTCGTGGTTTTTATATTGTCAATTTACATTAAAGGAGTAAACATGAAACTAAAAGAAACTTTAAATCTTGGAAAAACAGAATTTCCAATGCGTGCCGGTCTTCCTACCAAAGAGCCAGTTTGGCAAAAGGAATGGGATGAAGCTAAACTTTATCAACGTCGTCAAGAGTTAAATGAAGGAAAACCACATTTCACGCTTCATGATGGCCCTCCGTATGCCAACGGGAACATCCACGTAGGACATGCCATGAACAAGATTTCTAAAGATATCATTGTTCGTTCTAAGTCTATGTCAGGCTTTTATGCACCATATATTCCAGGTTGGGACACTCATGGTCTGCCAATTGAGCAAGTTTTGGCAAAACAAGGTGTTAAACGTAAAGAAATGGACCTTGTTGAATACTTGAAACTTTGCCGTGAATACGCTCTGTCTCAAGTAGATAAACAACGCGAAGACTTTAAACGTTTGGGTGTTTCTGGTGACTGGGAAAATCCATATGTAACCTTGACGCCTGACTATGAAGCAGCGCAAATCCGTGTCTTCGGTGAAATGGCTAATAAAGGCTACATCTACCGTGGAGCGAAGCCTGTTTATTGGTCTTGGTCATCTGAGTCAGCCCTTGCCGAAGCGGAAATTGAATACCATGACTTGGTTTCTACGTCCCTTTACTATGCCAACAAGGTAAAAGATGGCAAAGGTGTTCTAGATACTGATACTTACATCGTCGTTTGGACAACAACTCCATTCACCATCACGGCTTCTCGTGGTTTGACTGTTGGTGCGGATATTGATTACGTCTTGGTGCAACCAGCTGACGAATCTCGTAAGTTTGTGGTTGCTTCAGAATTGTTGAACAGTTTGTCTGAGAAATTTGGTTGGTCTGACGTTCAAGTTTTAGCTACTTACCGTGGTTCCGAATTGAACCAAATTGTGACAGAGCACCCATGGGATACAGCAGTAGATGAACTCGTTATCCTTGGTGACCACGTTACAACTGATTCTGGTACTGGTATCGTCCATACAGCACCTGGTTTTGGTGAGGATGACTACAATGTCGGTGTTGTCAATGGGCTTGAAGTTGCTGTGACCGTTAACGAACGCGGGATCATGATGGCCAATGCTGGTGCAGAGTTCGAAGGTCAATTCTACGACAAGGTTGTGCCAACGGTTATTGAAAAACTTGGTGATTTACTTCTTGCTCAAGAAGAAATCTCCCACTCCTACCCATTTGACTGGCGTACAAAAAAACCAATCATCTGGCGTGCCGTGCCACAATGGTTTGCTTCTGTATCTAAATTCCGGCAAGAAATTTTGGACGAAATTGAAAAAGTCAAGTTCCATTCAGAATGGGGTAAAGTCCGTCTTTACAACATGATCCGTGATCGTGGTGACTGGGTTATCTCTCGTCAACGGGCTTGGGGTGTTCCACTTCCAATCTTCTACGCAGAAGATGGCACACCAATCATGACAGCTGAAACTATTGAGCATGTAGCTCAACTCTTTGAAGAGCACGGATCAATCGTTTGGTGGCAACGTGATGCCAAAGACCTCTTGCCAGAAGGATTTACACATTCAGGTTCACCAAATGGTGAGTTCAAGAAAGAAACGGACATCATGGACGTTTGGTTTGACTCAGGTTCATCATGGAATGGTGTCGTGGTTAATCGCCCTGAACTTAAATATCCAGCAGACCTTTACCTAGAAGGTTCTGATCAGTACCGTGGTTGGTTCAACTCATCTCTTATCACATCTGTCGCTAACCATGGCGTAGCACCTTACAAACAAATTTTGTCACAAGGTTTTGCCCTTGATGGTAAAGGTGAGAAGATGTCTAAATCTCTTGGAAATACGATTGCTCCAAGCGATGTTGAAAAACAATTTGGTGCAGAAATCTTGCGTCTCTGGGTAACCAGTGTAGACTCAAGTAACGACGTACGTATCTCTATGGATATCTTGAGCCAAGTCTCTGAAACGTACCGTAAGATCCGTAACACCCTTCGTTTCTTGATTGCCAATACATCTGACTTTAATCCAGCTGAGGATGCGGTAGCTTACGAAGAGCTTCGTTCTGTTGATAAGTACATGACCATCCGCTTTAACCAACTTGTTAAGACTATTCGTGACGCTTATGCAAACTTTGAATTCTTGACAATCTATAAAGCCCTAGTGAACTTTATCAATGTTGATTTGTCTGCTTTCTATCTTGACTTTGCCAAAGATGTTGTCTACATTGAAGGAGCTAAATCACTTGAACGCCGTCAAATGCAAACTGTCTTCTATGATATTTTGGTGAAAATCACTAAACTCTTGACGCCAATTCTTCCTCACACTGCAGAAGAAATCTGGTCATATCTCGAGTTTGAAACAGAAGACTTTGTTCAATTGTCAGAATTACCTGAAGCTCAAACATTTGCTAATCAAGAGGAAATCTTGGATACATGGGCAGCCTTCATGGACTTCCGTGGACAAGCTCAAAAAGCCTTGGAAGAAGCTCGTAATGAAAAAGTGATTGGTAAATCACTTGAAGCTCACTTGACAGTTTATCCAAATGAAGTGGTGAAAACTCTTCTTGGAGCTGTTGATAGCAATGTCGCTCAACTATTGATTGTTTCTGAGTTGACCATTGCAGAAGGTCCAGCTCCAGAAGATGCTGTTAACTTTGAAGATGTAGCCTTCACGGTTGAGCGTGCAGCTGGTGAAGTTTGTGATCGTTGCCGTCGTATCGATCCAAGTACAGCAGAACGTAGCTACCATGCAACTATCTGCGATCACTGTGCAAGCATCGTCGAAGAAAACTTTGCGGATGCAGTAGCAGAAGGATTTGAAGCTAAATAGTCTAACAAAAATACAGGAGAAATTCCTGTATTTTTTTTAAAAAATAAAACTTTAATAAAAATATGGTATAATATACCTTATTAAAATAAAAGGAGATATTTATGAAGACAAAAACACTAGCACAAGTAGATGGCTTTATTGGTATTATTGCAGGGGCAATTTTAGCTTTCTTACCAATTTTTATGGTATTTCTTGCAGCCATTTCTGAAGACGAAGATGCTGCAGGGCTAATTTTGGGAATTATTTTCGTTGTATTCTCTTTAGTGAAAATTGCAACCCTCATTCTTGGAATCCTCTCACTTGTCTACTATAAGGATGACAATCGTATTTCACTAGCACCATCGATTCTATTTATCGTTGGATCTGTAGTCGCCTTGATTCCTTTCCTTGGGTGGATTGGTGGAATTGTCCTTGTCATTGGTGGGGCTTTGTACCTAGCAAGCTTGAAACAATTTAGAATTGAAGAATAAATTATTTTTTAGGGGAGAGTCCAAGAGCTCTTCTCTTTTTCGTTGATTTTAACTAGCTTTTTTGTGAAAAATTGTGTAAAATAGAATAGATAAACGAGGGCAACCTCGAAAAATAAAAGGAGAATCCAACTAATGGTAAAATTGGTTTTCGCTCGCCACGGTGAGTCTGAATGGAACAAAG
>OBXL01000058.1_pt1 | contig 85033 bp, 79 predicted proteins | sample 1476591 | NCBI WGS metagenome assembly OBXL01 (sample SAMEA2580155, study PRJEB22360) | human gut metagenome | biome: human gut; feature: human-associated habitat; material: faeces | place: Denmark | collected 2008/2010 | reverse complement strand
AATTTATAATAAACTCATTTACTGGCTATTTTGTTAGGAATTATGTCCCAGCCTCTTTTAAATGTACTATCATTTTTTACATTATAAATTATCGTCTTCAGGGTCTGATTTAACTTGAACAATACGAAGTGAACGGCGCTCTACTTCTTTTAGTTTATCTGCTCTTGTTTCCAGTTTAATCCGATCTTTATTAAGTGTGATAATAAAGGATATCATCATAAACGTAAATATAAATAGAAGGGGTACACTTGCTAATAATGAAGCAGTCTTTAATACTTCAAGAGCTCGTTCTCCACCAACTAACATAAGGGAGAAAGGTAATAGACATAAAGCAAAAGCCCAGAATAAACGATTAGCTTTTAATGGTTCCCCTATTACCTTCTTCTGAGAAGCAGCCGCTAAAATATAAGAACCTGAATCAAATGTCGTTGCTAAGAATAAAAATGCAGATATTAAGAACAACACTATAATTAAAGAACCAAATGGCAATTGATGCATAACTTCTATAATTGTTGCTTCAGTACTATGTTTATTTAAAAAATCAACCACATTAAACTGTCCACTAATTTGTAAATAAACAGCATAATTACCAAAAATTCCAAAGAATAAGACACATCCCAATGTACCATAAGCAATTGTTCCTAATATGACTTCTTTGAGACGACGACCTTTTGAAATTCGAGCAATAAATAAACCAATAAATGGTGCATATACAAGCCACCATGACCAATAAAATATAGTCCAATCTTGAGGGAAATTTGTTTCATTACGGTTTCTAATTCCACCAAATGGCTCCATCCAAGTTGCCATATGGAAGAAATCTCGCATCATATTCCCAAAACCAGTTAAAGTTGTTTCCATAATAAAGATTGTTGGACCTACAATAAATACAAATGCAAGTAATAAGAATGATAACCATACGTTAATATCACTTAATTTTTGTATTCCTTTTTTCAAACCAGTATAAGAACTAATTGCAAAAATGACTGTGATTGTGAAAAGTATAATTGAGCGAATAACCATATTGTCTCCATCTATACCTGTTAATCGTTCAATTCCAGAAGAAATTAATGGCACACCTAATGCTAAAGAGGTTGCCGCTCCTCCTAATAGTCCAAATATAAATAAGATATCTACTAATTTACCTAAAAACTTATCAGTTTGTCCTTTCAATACTGGACGACAGGCTTGACTAATTTTATATACTGGTTGTTTCTTTACAAATACTAAATAGCCAATAGGCAAAGCTGGTAATACATAAATCGCCCATGCAATAGGTCCCCAATGGAACATACCATATTGCGTTGCATATGTAAGAGCCTCATCAGTCATTCCTTTAGCACCATTTGGAGGTACCTGATAATAGAAGGCCCATTCGATAACACCCCAATAAAGAATATCTGAACCAATACCTGCACAAAATAGCATTGCAGCCCAACTAAAATTATTGAATTCAGGTTTATCACTTGCTTTTCCTAAAGTCACATTACCATATCGGCCGAAAGCAATATAGAGTACAAAGGATAAAACGACTAAACCTATAAATAAGTAAACAGATCCTATCGAGTTAGAAATAGCACTATTTATATCAGTAATAACTTTCTCACTTGCACTTGGAAAGACCATCATAGGTATAACTGCTGAAAGCAAGACAATAACAGTACCTATAAAGGTGGGCCAATCCATTATTTTTTCTTTTTTCAACTAAGATCCTCCTTTGAATATTATATGTACGACTTATATTTTATTTACGTGAATGATTCACATGATGACAATATCTAAAATTAAATAAAAATGCAAATTACATTCATAAAATTATTTTAGAAAACTGAATATTTATATATTTTATTCCATTGAAACTATCGAAAAAAATTAACTATATCAACATTGTTAAATTAAAAATAAACGTTTTGAACAAATAATAAATTATAAACATTGAATTTTTATTCATTTTTAATGAATATATATTTTTTTGAAATTCTCTGTTTTAAAATAAAAATAAGAGAAGAATACAATTCTTCTCTTCAATATTCAAAAAGGCACAAAAGGCCTTCTCAATCTATTAAATTGTCATGAAACTTTAAATCGTTTATATTACAAATACTCTATTATAAACTAATATCCTAATATTATTTTTATTATAAAACCAACAATAACTGAAACACCTATTGCAAAGAATCCTGGAATAATAAAGCTTGTAGGTCGTGTACGTCCTGTTTCATCTAAATTAACTGCAAATAATAACGTTGGTTGCGCAGGTATAACAAAGTTAACATTTAATGTTTGTACCATTGCTACAAAATACATGGGTGGAATTCCCATACTCATGACGATGGGTACCATAATCGATGCTGTTGCTGTTTGTGAAATAACAATCATCGCTACTACAGCTACAAGAATAATCACAAGCCAGGGCATATTTTGAATCGTTTTGCCAACATCATTTTGTATGATATGTAAATTATGAGGTGCGTTAAATACTGTCGCACCTAACCAACCAGGTCCGAGTACTGCAAATAATGCACCAATAGCAGATTGTGTAATATTTGAAGATAGAATATCACTCGTATTCACTTTCAACATCAATAAATTAATTGCTGCACTTAAATACATAAAGAATTGTACAATCTCTGTCATTGATACAGTGACATCTTTTCCATTGACATTAAATGAAGGCATGAATTGAGGAAAAATACCAAACGTAAGAATACCAAACACACACAAAATAAATGCTAAAACACCTATCTTTACTCTAGTAGAAAAAGCATGATTTACATCAACGTCAGGTGTATGAGCAATTTCACTTTCAGTAATTGTATTTTTACGTCCTACAAACGTACAAAATATACTTAACATAAACATAGTGATTAATGATGTAGGTAAGACAATACTCAAATATTGACCCATTGAAATTTCATGACCTGCAAGTACTGAAATAACGTAGGCTGTTGCAGATGCAGCTGGACTACAAAGTAAAGCCAAATTAGCAGTTAGTACTGAAGCAATCAGTGGTCGCTTAGGTTGGATTTTAGCTTTTACTGCGGTTTGAGCAATAATAGGTTCTAGTGATAAAGCAATATTTGCAGTCCCTACTCCAAATACGAAGACAAATACAATCATAGGCGCAATAAAAATAATTGATTTTGGAAATCGTTCAATGATTTTCGAAGCAAGATAGACAAGATAATCAATTCCGCCTGTAGCTTGTAGCGTTCCTCCAGCTATACCAATTGCCAGAATAATTAGTACTGCTGTAACAGGGGCAGAACCAGGAGGAAGTTGAAATCCAAATATCATAATCAGTTGGGCCACAATAGCAAAAATACCACAGCCTAAAGCACCTGCTGTGCGCAATCCTAGCATAATGGCTACAATCATTATGATAATTTCTACTATAAACAGTAGCATTATAATAACTCCTAACTTTAAATAGTTCATGTGAATTTTTTAACATATATATTTTATCACTTTTATTTGTTAAAAGTATATAATTGCATAAAGTTAATTAATATAAATATTTTGATAAGAAAAAACCTTTAAAAATCAAAAGGATTCTTAAAGGTTTATCAATATTTATTGTTTTTTATAATCTTCTTTGAGTGATGCACGACCTTCTTCATCATATACTACGTCATCATCGGTATGCCCTTTTGCCATTTTAAGATTTTTCTCAATACGTGCTTCTTCTTCTTTTTTAGAACGACTTCTATAAAAGCGTTCCTCAAAAAGTGAACCCCAAATGAGACCAAATATGACGCCAATCGTAATTACCACAATTGCGATCACTAGGATCCATTGAAGTACTCCTAACGCCATTGTGAATCACCACCTTTATATTTGAACACTATAGGAATTAGTAGTTATATATTTCCCTTTATAAAGTGATTTAAATCATATTAAATGTAATTTTTAAAAATAAAAAAGAGCAAGTTAGAATTCGTTTTGAATTCATATACTTGCTCTTTTAAATAACGTTATTGTTTAAATATCTTAGTCATTATTTTACATTAATTTTTAAATAGTTCATTTCCTTAAATTATGAAATGTAATTGTATGAACTTGCTTGACTTGCTGAAATTATACGTGTAGATACTACACCTACGCCTTGATAGTTCATTTCAGATACTGTAACAGAACCATCACTATTTACACTTTCAACATATGCAACGTGACCATAACCACCTTGAGTCGTTTGCATTACAGCACCTGCTTTAGGTGTATTGTTTACAGTATAACCAGATTGCGCTGCTGCGTTAGCCCAGTTATTTGCATTTCCCCAAGTATTACCAATTGTGCCACCAACTTTGTCATATACATAATATGTACATTGACCCCAAGTATAGTAATTCGCACCTGAATTTGTTTTACCTGAGAATGCTTGAGTTGAAGCAGTTGATTGTGTTCTTGGTGCACTTTGAGTTGTAACTTTTACATTACTATTTGATGTTGACGCAGTGTTAGCGCCTAATCCACCTGTCGTATTATTAGTTGTATAAGATTGATTGTTGTTTGTTGTATATGAATAATTGCTATTGTAATTATAGTTATTATTATTGTAATTATTATAGTTAGATTGACTATTATTTGAATCATTAGTGTGATTTAAACGATCAGGACTCCAATTACCTTGCCATGTGTAATGATAGTTACCTTGTTGATCAATTGTATAAGAGTAGCTATATGAAGTTGGGTCATTAGGGTTATATCCATTATTTTCCGCTGCATGTGCGTCATGATGCGCAAATCCAACTGTAGCGATTCCGGCTGTGGCGATAGTTACTGTAGCGATTTTTTTCATAATTAAATATCCTCCTAGAATTTTAAAACATTCTTCTTTTATTTATCACGTGGCTACTTTCAAATGACATCTCAATATTAAATTACTTCGAATTATTTTTTCTCGTTAATTAACGACAAGACATACTTTATCAGATAAACAAGCGTTTGTGGGCGTTGTTAATACCTTGTAATTGAATCATAATAATACGACGGTTTTTGTAATTAAATCTCTCTTTTGTTACATCATCAAAACACTTTAATATCAATCTTTTTATCAATTTAATCAACAGTGTCATTACAAATGATGTAATATATCTGATTATTTTAAATATGTTTTATTTCATAACATAGGGGAATATTATTTATTATTTTCAAGAATGTATAGCAAAAAACGAGTGAGATAACATTCATTTTGAATTCGTTATCTCACTCGTTTGGTTATTCATTAAATATATTGGTGTTCTTTTAAGTAATTAAGAATATGTTCAACTGATTCATCTATACTTTGTGTTTCAGTATTAATAGTTATTTCAGGATGTTTTGGCGCTTCATAAGGTGCACTAATTCCTGTAAATTCTTTAATTTCACCTGAACGTGCTTTTTCATATAAACCTTTAGGGTCTCGTTTCTCACATTCTTCTACACTACACTCCGTATATACTTCAATGAATTCTCCGTCTTCTAGAATGTCACGTACTTCATCACGATCTTCTCTATATGGAGAAATAAATGCAGTAATTGCAATTGTTCCTGCATCTACAAGCAATTTACTTACTTCACCGATACGACGAATATTTTCTTTACGGTCTTTTGGACTAAAACCTAAGTTTTTATTTAAACCGTGACGGACATTATCGCCATCTAATCGATATGAATGTTTACCTTCTTCAAATAAAGCCTTTTCAAGTGCCACAGAGATTGTTGACTTACCAGAACCAGATAAACCTGTAAACCAAATGACAGCACTTTTATGATCATTTTGACGTTGTCTATCTTCTTTAGTTACTTCTGAATCATGCCATGTAATATTTGTTGATTGACTCATTTTATATACTCCCCCAAATTACTTTTGTCTTAATCCTTTAATTAATACTTCTGCAACTTCAGGTCTTGAGAATTCTTTTGGTAATGATTCGCCATTACGTAATTTTTCTCTTACTTTCGTACCACTTAAATGTACATGGTCTGATGCATCATGTGGACACGTTTTAGCTGTAGCCATATTGCCACATTTTTCGCAGTAAAATGCATGTTCAAATTTTAAAATATGAATATCTAATTCATCTTCAAATTGAGAGATAAGCTCTTGTGCTTCATAAGTCCCATAATAATCACCAACACCTGCGTGATCACGTCCAACAATAAAATGTGTACAACCATAATTTTTACGAACTGTAGCATGTAAAATTGCTTCACGTGGACCTGCATAACGCATCGCTGCAGGATAGATAACTAAACGTGCTCTATCTTTAGGAAAGTAATTTTTCAAGATAGCTTGATAACTTTCCATACGTACATCTGCAGGGATATCATCTGCTTTAGTTTCGCCAACTAAAGGATTTAATAATAAGCCATCTACAATTTCTAATGCAGATTTTTGAATATATTCATGTGCACGGTGGACAGGATTACGTGTTTGGAATCCGACTACTGTTTTCCACCCTAAGTCTTTGAATAATTGACGTGTTTCAGCAGGATCTAAATGATAATCTGAAAATTCATCATGTTTAGGACGATTTACTAATTGAATAGGACCTGCTAAATAAACATTTCCTTTTTCATATACTTTTTTGACACCTGGATGGGCTTCTTCAGTCGTACCATAGACATTTTGAGCTTCTTTTTCTTTATCATACGTATATTTTTCTTCAAGATTTAAAGTACCATAAAGTACGCCATCTTCACCATATAAAGCAATATCATCACCAATATTAAGTTCATTCGCTTGTGCCTCAGTGACAGGTAAAGTGATAGGAATACTCCATACTAGTCCATTTTCAAGATGTGTATCTTCAACAACTTTTTTATAATCCGCTTCTCCCATAAATCCAGTAAGTGGACTAAAACCACCAATAGCTATTAATTCTAAATCTGAAATTGACCAAGGATTTAAAGTTAATGATTTAAAAGCGTTCGCTTTTTCAATTAATGCTTCTCTTTCTTTTCCTTCTACAACTCGATTAATTAACTCTCCACCATGTGGCTTAATTGTATAATTGATAATATCTTCATTTGTTGGCATCGTTGATAACTCCTTTTCTAATTATTTTGATTAGTTTACTCGGCTTTATTTATAAGAAAAAGACAATTTTTTGTTACGAATAATAGTAATAATAACTAATACAATAATCGCACAAATAATTGCGAATCGAATAACATTTGTCACTGTAGTGTCTTGGATGAAATACGTCATTAAAGCATTACTATTTGTAAAAATAATAAGACCACCTACACAAATTGCTAAAATATTAATGGGTAATATTTTAGTTAAATAGGCTGAAATTGGTGCGGCAATCATACCGCCTATACTTAATGCAATGACAAACCACCAATTAATTTGAGTAAATCCTAAAAAGATAATAAAACTTAATGATGTTGAAAGTGTTACAAAAAATTCACTTGCAGACACTGTACCAATGGCATAGCGTGGTTGAATTTTACGACTTGCAAGTAACAACGGTGTATTGACTGGTCCCCAGCCTCCACCACCGATGGCATCTAGAAAACCAGCAACGGCTCCTTGTGGAACAAGTTTCGCACTACTAAGTGTGCCTACGTGTGTATGAATGGCTTTGTGACGTTTAAATAAGAACTGATACAAAATATAAAAACCCATTGAAAGTAAGAATAGTGCTATATAAGGTTTAATATAGTCACCATGTATTTGAGTTAATAATGCTGCACCGATAAATCCACTGATTGATCCTGGTATTGCGAGTTTCAACATGGTTGGCTTATGTACATTTTCAAATTTCCAATGTGATGTACCAGATGCAGCAGTCGTTGCTATTTCTGAAAAATGTACCGTTGCTGAAACAATCGCAGGTGCTATGCCGTATGTTAATAATATAGATGATGAGGAGGCACCGAATCCCATTCCGAGTGATCCATCAACAAGTTGTGCTAAAAATCCAGCTAATGCAAATATAAACAATTTTCTCATATATCACATATCCCTTCATATCTAAACTTGCAAATGAAGCCATCGTGTGAATTCTTGTTGCTTAACCTCATCTAAATACTCATCAGATAAAATGTGTTGTAATAACTCCTGTTTCCTAGATGGCTCGATTGATAATCGTTTAATTAGTTGTCTACTTTCATATAAAAAATCAATATACATTTCATATGATTCATCGTACATATCGCTTATTCTTGAAATAATTTTTTTATTCAATTTAGGACTTGCTCCATTGGTTGACACGCTAATAGAAAGTTTTCCACGTTTTAAAATACTTGGAATCGTAACATTTCCAACTTGGGCTTTCGAAGCATGATTACACAATGCATGATGAGGAACACTTTCTAACACCTTTGTATTGACGTCGTTATTATTTGTGGCAATCACTACAAGGTCGGCATGTTCAACATCTTGTGGCTCAAATTCTTTTTGACTCCAAGTGATATTTTCGTTATCTAATAATTCTTTTAAAGTTGTTGAAATAGTAGGACTAACAATATGAACATCAGCACAATATTCGATTAAAGTTGAAGCTCTTTTGGTTGCAACTTTTCCGCCACCTACTATGACAATCGATTTCTGGCTTAAATCAATCATGAGCGGCATATGGTTCATATTGTCGTCCTCCTATATTAGATATTTTTCAAATTATGGTAATGTCATTTCAACATCTGATACTTGTTCTTTGAACCAGCTAATTTTTTGGCGCATATTTACAACATCACCAATCACAATCATTGCAGGATTTTTGATTTCAGATGCACGTTGTACAATGCTACCTAATGTTCCAGTGACTGTTTTTTGAGAAACTGTTGTCCCTAAATGTACTAACGCTACAGGTGTATCTACTGACTTACCATGACGCACTAATAGTTCACAAATTTCAGGCAAACGTTTTACACCCATATAAATACACAATGTTTCAGGACCATGCGCTAAATGTTCCCAATATGCTTCTTTCGTCATACCTGGTTTATTCACAGCTGTAACAAACGCAACTGAGGAACTATAATCTCTGTGAGTAACAGGAATTCCTGCATAAGCAGGAGCTGCAATTCCTGATGTAATACCAGGAACAACTTCAAATGGAATTTGATTATCCGCTAATATCTCTGCTTCTTCACCACCACGTCCAAAAACGAAAGGATCGCCACCCTTTAATCGTGTAATGGTATGACCTTTTTTCGCTAAATTCACTAACATACGATTTGTTTCCTCTTGTGGCAATGAATGCTTATTTGGATCTTTACCACAATAGAAGAACTTTGTGTTGGGTTTTGCAAAATCTAAAATCTCTTTATTTACTAAGCGATCATATAAAATCACATCTGACGCTTGAATCGCTTTCATACCTTTTACAGTTATTAAATCAGGATCACCAGGTCCTGCACCTACAAGATAAACCTTTCCCATCTTATCACCCCGTTCGCCTTCTATTTCTTTAAAAAATCAGCTGTGAAAATCTCTACCATCATGAACTTTAGCTACTACACCCGAACGAATAACGAAGTCACCGAAATGTTCACCTTCGAGACGTGATTTTCCATAATCCATTAAAATTGGTCTTAAGCTTTCAAGGATTTCCTTTTCATCGATGTTTTCTTTGTATAGTTTATTTAAGCGATCACCATTAAAGCTTCCGCCTAAATACATATTATATTTGCCAGGCGCTTTACCAATAAATGCAATCTCAGCTAATGCAGGTCTTGCACAACCATTAGGACAACCTGTCATACGTATAGTAATCTCTTCTTCACTAATACCAGCTTCATCTAATAAATCTTCAATTTTAGATAATAGCGTTGGTAAATAACGTTCTGATTCAGCCATTGCTAAACCACAAGTTGGAAATGCTACACAAGCCATTGAATTACGTCTTAAACCACTATAATTTTTACCATCAGTTAAACCGTATTTATCAATAAGAGATTGAATATCTGCTTTTTTCTCTTCAGTTACATTAGCAATAATTAAATTTTGATTTGGAGATAATCTAAAATCACCAGTATGTGTTTCTGCAATTTCTCTTAACGCCGTTTTTAACTTATAGTCTTCTGTATCTTTTACACGTCCATTTTGAATGAATAATGTATAATTCCATACACCTTTTTCACCTTCAATCCAACCTAAACGATCGCCATTATGTTCAAATTTAAATTCACGAGCTTCACTGATTTCCCAGCCTAGACGTGTATTTAATTCTTTAACAATATTGTCTACACCAAAACGATCTACTGTATATTTAAAACGTGCATTTTTACGATTTGAACGATTACCGAGATCACGTTGAATTGTAAGTAATGCTTCACATACATCTATGACTTTATCTTTAGGAATAAATCCAGCAATGCGTCCTACTTGAGGGTATGTATCTGGATTACCATGCGTCATACCCATGCCACCACCAATAGCCACATTAAATCCAACGAGTTCATCATTTTCTACAATTGCAATTAAACCAATATCTTGTGAAAATACATCAATATCGTTTGATGGTGGTACGGCAATACCAATTTTAAATTTACGTGGTAAATATTTTTCCCCGTACATTGGTTCTACTTCTTCTTTAGAATCAAGCACTTTCTCTCCATCTAACCAAATTTCATGATAGGCATTCGTTTTAGGTAATAAATGATCACTGATAGCTGTAGCATAATCAAGTATTTCTTTATTAATATTTGATTGATATGGATTTGGGTTACACATTGTATTACGATTGACATCCCCACATGCTGCAATCGTATCTAACACTGATTCATTAATTTTTTTCATAGATGATTTTAAATTTCGTTTTAAAATACCATGAAATTGGAATGTTTGACGTGTTGTTAATTTCAATGTATGATTCGCATAATTATTAGAAATATCATCCATTGCAATCCATTGTTCAGGTGTTGCTTTACCTCCAGGTAGTCGCACACGAATCATGAAAGCATATGCAGGTTCTAATTTTTGTTTACGGCGTTCATCACGTACATCTCGGTCATCTTGTTGATAGCTCCCATGAAACTTAAGTAATTTGGTATCATCATCAGAAATAGCACCAGTTAAAGGATCTGCTAAGCCTTCTTCAATCGTACCGCGTAAATAATTACTTTCAGTTTTTAAATGTTCTAACGCATCAAGGTTTTCATTTAACTCATCAGCAATTTGTTTAATCGTTTTAGCCATTCACTCTCCACCCTTTCTTTAGTACACGTCACGTTGATAACGTTTATCTTTTTTCATTTGTTTTAAGTAGCTTTCAGCATCTTCTTCAGTTAAATTTTGTTCTTTCACTAATACATTGCGAATAGCTTGATGTACATCTTTAGCCATATTTTTTTCATCACCACAAATATAGATTGATGCACCTTTTTCTAACCACTCATTAAATTCTTTACTATGTTCAGCAATGCGATGTTGTACATATACTTTTTGATCTGTATCACGTGAGAAAGCGACATTCATTTTTTCAAGAAAACCATCTTTTAACCATTCTTGCCATTCTGTTTGATATAAGAAATCAGTAGTAAAGTGTTGATCGCCGAAGAATAACCACGTATTACCTTTATAACCATATTCTTCACGTTCTTGCATATGTGCTCTAAATGGCGCAATTCCTGTACCAGGTCCTATCATAATAACAGGCGTATCTCCATTTTTAGGGAATTTAAAGTTTGGATTACGTTTAAGATAAATTGGAACAGTATCTCCTGGTTGAATACGTTCAGCAAATTGAACGGAACATACACCTGAACGATCTCTACCGTGTGTATTATATCTTACTGCACCAACCGTAATGTGAACTTCATCAGGTAATGATTGATAACTACTTGATATAGAATATTCTCTAGGAGGTAATTTTCTAAGGATTTGATATAAATCTTCAGGTTCTAATTCTTCAGGTGGGAAATCATTGAGTAAATCAATAAAATCTCTACCTTCAATATAATTTTGTATCCACTCACTATCTTGAACTTTGTCTTCTAACGCTTCATTATCAAAATATGCTGCTGCATTTTGAAGTAATGGTCTCGTTAATTTTGTAATTTCAAAGTAAGATGTTAATGCTTCTTCTAAAGAAATCGTATCTCCATCTTCTGAGATTTGAATTTGATCTCCCGGATCCCATCCTAATGTACTCATCAGTAATTCAACTAAAGCTGGATCATTTTGTGGTAAAACGACTAAGCAATCTCCTACTTCATATTCTTCACCAAAATTATCTAATAAGAATTCAATATGACGTGTTTCTTTATTAGATCCTCTACCATTTAAATTAATATTTTCTAATACTTCAGCTTGGTATGGATTCGCTTTTGAGTATTTTTTCTCTTTCGCAGATTTAATTGATTCACTTACAACTTGTTCACTTTGTGTACCTTCAGGTGCTGAGTCAATAGTATTAATGACATTAGCCATCCATTTTTCGGCATCTTCTTCATAATCCACATCACAATCAACACGTTCATATAATCGTTCGGCACCAAGTTCTTCAAGTTTTTTATCAAAATCTTTACCTGTTTGACAGAAGAACTCATAAGTTTGGTCACCTAATGCAAGTACTGAAAATCTTACTCCCTCTAATTTAGGAGCTTTTCTACCATGAATAAATTCATGTAATTCGGCTGCATTATCTGGTGGATCTCCTTCACCTTGTGTGGAAGTAATAATAAATAAATCTTCAACATTTTTAAGATTTTTAGATTTAAATTCATCCATGGCTTTTAACGTTACATTATGTCCAATATTTGAAAGACGTTCTTCAAATATTTCTGCTAAACCTTGCGCATTTCCTGTTTCTGAACCATATAATAATGTAATCGCTCGTTTTTCAGGTTGAATTGTTGGTTCATTTTGTTGAAGCATTGTTTCAGTATCCTTTGAAACAGCTCCTATTTGTGAACCTTGTGTGTCAGATGTTCCTGATGTAAGTTGTTGATTTGCGACTAAATAGCCACTTAACCATACTTTTTGTTCTGGTGTAAGTGTCTGTAATAATTCATTAATTTGTGTGGCTTGTCCTTCAGTAAAAGGACTATTGGTAACACTTAGATTCAATTCATCCACCTCTATCATTTCAATCTTTATTTTATTTTAAAATACTTACTATCTCTATATTATGTAATCTATATTCGACTTTCCAGTAAAAATCGAATATAGAATATTTTTAAATCCTTATCAGAATACTATGTTTTTTGTATAAAATTTTTTAAACCTTACATCACGGTTTATCTGCAACATGAAGTCCACATTCTGTTTTTTCAAAACTTGACCAACGTCCTGCTCTGGAATCATCTGAATTGAATACTGGCGCTGTACAAGGAATACAACCAATACTTGGATAATGCTGGTCATGCAGTTCATTATAAGGTAAATCGTGCTGTTTAATATAATCCCAAACGTCATCTTCCGTCCAATAAATTAAAGGACATACTTTAATCGATTTAAAACGTTCATCTTTATTAATGAAATTTGTTTTAGCACGAGTCGGAGATTGATCTCTTCGTAGTCCCGAAATCCAGGCAATCGCCCCACCTAGTACCTCTTCTAAAGGTTTAATTTTACGAATATAACAACATTGATTTGGATTATTTTTCCATAATGCAGGATTGTATTTCTCAGCTTGTTCTTCAAGCGTCAATTCTGGTTTCTTCATTTCAATACGTAACTTAGGAAAACATTCTTTTACTCTATCAATTAAATCGTATGTTTCTTGAAAATGTAAATCTGTATCTAAAAATACAATTTGAGCATCTGGTTTAATTTGATAAATCAAATTAATAAGTACCATGCTCTCTGCCCCAAAACTACATGAGTAAACGATATCTTCACCATACGTAGTATAAGCCCATTTTAAAATTTCATAGGCACCCTTTGTCGCGTCGTCAGTAGAAATGGAGTCAATAAATGGATCACCATCAAAACTCTCATACGTTATCTTTGATACTGACATAAACCTATGGTCCCTCCTCAGTATTTACAAATTTATTAATCTAATACCTATCAGAATTGTCAGAATAATATGCTAATACTTTAACGAGTTTCATATAGAAAGTCAAGAAAGTTTAGGGAATATTTGCTTTAAAATAAAAATACATTTTTTATTCGAACTAAAAAAATAATATTAATAAAAAAAGTGCAATATCCTATTATGGACTCGCACTTTTTTATTAATATTCTGGAACCGCAAATATAAGTCCCACCTTATCTCCATCTAAATATACTACAATTTCATAACCATTTCCTTTGATATTGTTATAAACAATATCTCTAAAATTTCTTTTATCATAATTATTGTAATGACTTATAAATTCTTCTTCACTTATATTATTTGGAGCAATTCCCACTGAAGTGACAATCTTTTCTTTAGAGTGTGGATCGTAATTAACTGCCAAATCTCCATACTTAATAGATTCATGATCCATACCATCAATATGAATTTTTCCTGTTGATTTTCCAACTATCCTCTCAACTTCCTTTTCAGTCATTCCTGGCTTTATCCCCATATATCCATTCAATGTATTTTTATGCATGAAATTTTCTAAGAAATCATCACTCATTACATTAATCTGTGGTGATTTCTTATTCTCTATCGTTTCTTTCCCTTCCTTATCAGGATCATTTGGAACTTTACCTTCTTCACTATCTTTTTTAGATACTTGATGCACTGGTGTATCTTTTTTAGGTGCATCTACTGGTCTGACAAAAAAGTAATAATACGTCGAACATGCTACGACAATCATTGCAATAACTAAAATGACAATTACAATAAAAGACCATTTTTTTCGCTTTGAATTAGTGATCATTTGATTTCTATATTGCTCAAATGCTTCTAGATCATTCCCACATTGATTACAAAAGCGTTGAGTTTCATGAATATGATTCCCACAACGTGGACAATATTTCATTTTATTACCTACTTTCACTTCTTGAGGTTAAATTCTTAGATGCTTGTGAACATGTTGATATCTGTTTTTATCTTTCAGCTAAGCACTGAATTTTTGCAATATGATTGCCATCAATATCAACTGCAACTAAATATCCGTTACTTTTATCATTGTTATAAATAATTTCAGTAGGTGTATAACTATCATATGAATAATAGCGACTTAAAAAATCATCTACTTTTACATTATCTGGGCTTACGCCTACTGCTATTACCTTACCTTCTTCATTATTAGGGCTATAATCTACTGTAATATTTCCATATTTCGTTGATTTCCATTTGAACCCTGGCACTTCCAATATGCCTGTAGGTTTACCTATTAATTTTTCAACTTCATTTTTTGTCATACCTACCTTAATACCATAATAGCCGTCTCTACAATCACTCTTTAAATATGTATTTTCAAAATCTTCGGACATCACATCAATATTTGGAGACTTCATACGTATCTCTTTATCATTTTTTTGTTTAGATTTTTTCTCTCCTTGTCTCACTGTCTTTTTGATGTCTTCTTTAGTTTTATGATGTGTGCTTGTCACTTCCTCACTCTTTACCATTTCTGGTTTCACAAAAAAGAAATAGTATGTTAAACCTCCAGAAATTAAAATAGCTACTATAAGTATTACGAATAAAATATATGGCCACCTTTTGTTTTTTTGAGATGCCGCACTTTCATATAATTGATTCTCTCTATATTGTTTAAAAACTTTTAAATCACTACCACATTTATTACAAAATGATTGACCTTCTTTAATTTGATTTCCACATTGTGGACAAAATTTCATGATGTTACCTACTTTCTTTCTTATGATGCACATAATTCTGTTCGTGTTGTAGGTTGTCTGTGTCTTAGTTTAATCCATTCACACTTATATTTATTCATTATTTTAAATGACTTTAAAGTGTTTTCTATAAATTTATTATATTATATAAAAAAATAATAATGAAGTGTTTCTCACTTCATTATTACTAATTAGTTATTCTTTTCATAACGTACTTTTTGACGGTAACCATATGTGCTTTCTTTAATTAATTGATCATTAAGCAAACCTGCACCTATTGCTCCTGCAACAGTAGATATTGAGGTTGCAAACCAAGGAATACTTAAATAAAGTTGAACACTGGCTGGGCCTTTTAAACCTACTTGTTGTCCTAAGAATCCTGGAGGTAATAAAACCAGCTCTGCTATTAAGAATAATGAATATAAAATCATATAATATATAACAATGGCTATAAATAAAGTCATGATAGTTGTTAAATTATATAACATTACAATTCTTTTATGCTTAGCTTCTTTTGTAGATTCCCATAAACCATGGGATACCATTATCCAAACGAGCATACCTAAAATTGCCATGATGGAAATTCCAAATAATCGCCATACAGAAAAATCAAGACCCATATTCCACATGGTTGAAAAAATCAATCCGAATGCACCTGTCGTAAAAGCAATCGCTACAATATTACTTAAACTTGCCATCATATTCAGTGGGTTATTCGCAAAGGTCATCCCACTGACAAGTCGTATCATTCCAAGACTGCGTGAATTTGATAAATATCTTAAATGATTGTTTCCTGTTTCTTTTAAATGTACTTCTGTTTTCTCAATACGTGAAAAAGGAAATTGTTTATTGATTTCTTTCTTAACCCTATTATTGTCATCATAACCTATATGCGCTCTTTCAGAATAATGAAGTTCATTAATAATGGTTACGATAGCATGTTTAAAGCGATTCTTTACAGGACGCCATCCAAATGCAGGATATGAAAATATTGCAGCGCCATTTTTTTTATTAATATCTAAAGCAAGTACGTTTTGATGATAGAACATAGGTAAGTCTGTAATTCCTACAACATAATCCCATTCTCTTTTATTATGATAATCTTGAATTTTTTTGAATATTTCTTCCACACTTTCCGCAAAACCAGTAAGAGGATCCACCACGAGATCAACTTGCCAGTCACGTTGATGATTATCTTGTTCTGATAATATATTGGGTATGTCATTAATTAAACTTTGTGCTAATTTCTCTGTCACTCCTGGCGCCACAACGAGACCAATTAATTTTTCTTCACTCATGTTGTTTCCTCCTCTCTATGATCTTGTTTTTTATGTTCATCTTGTTGATTATCATTATTTTGTTTATTGGATGCACTTTCTTCAACTTGTTGATTTGATGCATCATGAGAAGATGATTGAGCTTGTTCTTTTTCTTTCTTCTCTTGTTCTGCTTCTTTATAACGATGATATTGTCGATACGAATAAGTAATCTGACGGATTTTCTCTTCATTCTCTACAGTAGACCCCATTGCCCCAGCAAGTAAACCTAGTGAAGATACAAACCATACTAATTTTACATAATTTATAAATGTAAAATGAGGATGTGCGCTGGTCCATTGATTAAATAAACTTGGTGGAACAAACAATGATACACTTATCGCTAATAAAAGATATAAAATAATATAATTTAAAAGTGTAATAATAAATAATGTGAATACGGTAGTAAAATTATAAATATAGCGATACACACGCTGTGACTTAGCCGTTTTACGTTCAATCAATTGATGTGCATAGAGTAACCAGCCTGTCATACCTAGGATAGCAATAAGCATAAGTATAATAAATCTTATTATGGAGTACTGTATACTCAGCTCCCAAGGCATGGAGAAAATCGATACATAAGTCCCAGTTGCAAAAGCAACTGAAATAATCTTTTTGAAATTAAAAATATTTTTCCATGGTTCATTTGCTCGTGTTAACCCTAAAATAAGTTGAATCCAACTGAGAATAAACCATCGATGAATATAACGTTGCTTTGGCGTTTCATCTTCATTTGGTTCTACTGCTTTAGGATGTATAAGAGGATGAATCTTGGGAGCCACTCTTGAAGTTGAATAATACAATTGTTCAATAATAGAAGTTAAACTATTTCTTAATTTTCGTCGTAGGTCTATCCAACCTAATGAAGGTAAAGATAGCATCGCTACTTGTTTATCATTATTAAAATCACTAATCACTACTTTATTTCCAGAAATACTTGGTAAATCTGTAATACATACAACAAAATCCCAATCATGTTTCTCTTTCATTTTTGCCGCTTTATCAATACTTTCATGTACATCTTCAGCTGAGCCAATCATTAAATCAACGTGGAGCTGAAATACCCATTCTTGTTGATCATTCACACGTTGATTCAGCTGTTCTTTTACATCTGGAATAACAGCTTCTACGTGTTTATGAGATACACCCGGTGAAGGTATCAAACCGATTTTGTGCATTGTGTTATCCTCCTTTCTTTATAAATATATAAAGTAAGGTGTACGTCGAAAAAGTCTACTCTTTTCAAACGTACACCTATTTATAAATGATTATTTAGCAAGTACAAGTGGTGAAAAGATAATGTAAGCAAGTACTACTAAACCTAGAACAATACCACCTGTAATATAACGATATTTCCAAGGTGTAAGATCCACTTTAGCTTTATTAGTATTTAAGTCAAACGTATTGGAAGGTTTAAATTTATTAAAGACAAGTATAATAGCTAAATCAATAAAGAACATAAAACTAAAAGTATATAAATAATTTAATTGTGGCACCATAAAACTAATTGCAGCATATAACACAATGTGTGTAACTAAAGCTACTTTAGCGCCTAGTTTAGATGTGTGCTTAGAATAAAATGCAACTAAGACCAATGCAAGTACTGGCATACTATATACACCATTGAACTGTTGCACAATCGCATATAATCCACTTGGGAAAAGGGCAATAAGTGGAGATATACCTACTACAATAATGCCAATCACAACTGTCGCGATATGACCGACACGTGCAATATGTTGATCTGAAGCACGCTTACCAAAAATAGGTTTATAAAAGTCTAAAGTAAAGAGTGTTGTTGTACTGTTTAATGATCCAACAAATGAACTTAATATGGCTCCAAAAATAACTGCTCCGAATAAACCATAGCCCCAATCAGGTAAAATCGCCTGAATCAATGCAGGATAAGCATTATCATTAGATGTTATACCCCCATTGAAATAATTATATGCAATAACACCAGGAATCACTGTAAAAATAGGACCAAATACCTTGAATAAACTTAAATATATCGCACCTTTTTGTGCTTCTTTTAAATTCTTACCAGCTAAGGCTTTTTGTACAATCATTTGGTTCGCACACCAAAAGAATAAATTATTAAAGAACATACCAAAGAATAATGTTGGCCATGGAACAACATCTGAATCAATGGCCCCAAAAGCGTTTAGTTTTTCAGGCGTACGTTGGACCATGTGGTCGAATCCTTTTACAAAATTCCCATCACCTAAATGATGTAAACCTAAAATTGTAATAATCAAACCACCTATAATTAATCCGACACCATAGATTGAATCACTAAATGCGCTCAGTGACAAACCACCGATGAATAAGTAGATAACACCTACTGCACCAATGACAAATGCAATAATAATCGTTGCTGTGGCATCACTTACTCCTAAGTATTCCCCAATACTAAACATTTTATTAAATACTAATGAACCAGAATATAAGACAACTGGTAAAAATGATACAACATAAGTGAAAATAAATAATATAGAAACGAAACGTTTAGTAAAGGTACCATAACGCATTTCAAGTAATTCAGAAATGGTATCCACACCGTACCTTAAATATTTTGGTAAGAATATCCATGCAAGTAAGACAACTGCTACAGCAGCTGTGACTTCCCAAGCCATCACTTCCATACCCTTACCATAACTTTGACCATTCTGCCCTACAATTTGTTCTGTAGATAGGTTAGTCATAATAATCGTTGAGGCAATCGTAAATCCTGTTAAACTATTGCCTCCCATAAAATAGCCATCTGCACTATCAGTCTTTATTTTTTTTGAACGCCAGAACGCATAAAGACTGACCCCCATAACAACGGCTAAAAATAAAATAATTGCTAGCCAATTCATAATACGTGTCGCTCTCCTCAATATTTTATTTGCAAAAAATAAAAACGTTAAATCTTCATTCAACGTTAAACTGTTTATTACTTATCCTATAAAGCACCTATTTAGTGTAACTTCTATTTTAACCACGGTATATCTGATTTTCAATCATATAATTGAAAATTATTATAAAAATAAATTATATAAATTTTTATTTTTATATTCAAATAAAAAAGTAATCAATATATTCTTTAATGGAAGCGCTTGACTTCTGATAATAGAAGGCATAAAGTGAAACTATAGTTAAATCATATGCACTAGGGGTGTTTTAAAACTGAGATGAGGTGTAACCTCAAACCCTTTGAACCTGAACTAGCTTATACTAGCGTAGGAAAGTGTCGTATAAAATAAGATGACCTGTTGAGATGTGTCAAACTGTTCTCAATAATGATAGATCTATTTTAATGCAACTTTCCTAATGTGAAGGTTGCATATTTTTTCGCTGTAAATGAAGTAAATGGAGGCACGATCTTTATGACGAGAACAGTATTAGTAACGGGAAGTAGCCGTGGTTTAGGTGCGGTCATTGCAAAAACATTAGCTACACAAGGATTTGAAGTAATCATTAATTACAATCAAAGTCGTGAAGCGGCTGAGGCACTTGCAAAGGAGCTTGGTGACAAAGCTATCGCAATTCAAGCAGATGTCACACAACGTGATGAAGTTGATCGTTTAGTTAATGAGGCAACACATCATTTTGGAAAAATTGACGTTGTGGTCAATAACGCATTAGTTAATTTTAAATTCGATCCTAATGCGCAAAAGGCATTTAAAGACTTAGCATGGGAAGACTATCAACAACAAATTGATGGTACCCTAAAAGGCGCTTTTAATGTTACTCAAAGTGTCATTCCGCAATTTATAGAACGTGGTTCTGGTGCCATTGTAAGCATTGGCACAAATTTGTATCAACATCCCGTTGTCCCATATCATGAATACACAACAGCTAAAGCTGGATTGATTGGATTCACGCGTAATGTTGCAGCCGAATTAGGGCAATATGGTATTACTGCTAATGTAGTGTCAGGAGGATTGCTTAAAACAACTGATGCTAGTGCTGTCACTACACCAGACGTTTTTGATTTAATTGCACAGACTACGCCATTACGTAAAGTGACTACCCCACAAGATGTTGCTAATATGGTTGCTTATTTAAGTAGCGAAGCAGCAGATGGTATGACTGGTCAAAATATTACTGTCGATGGTGGTTTAACCATGAATTAATATATAACTGGTCTTCCTTATCTTAGAATAGAAATAAAATGAACATTGGAGTGAGAAATTAAATTGACCCATCAACATCAACTTCATCTCGGTATATTAATCTATGGATGTGGTCATCATCAAGCTGCTTGGCAACTTCCCAATTCAAGTATTGAACGTATCGGTGATATTCAATACTATCAAGAATTAGCTCAGTTATCTGAAAAAGGGTTGTTAGATGTAGTCTTTTTCGCAGATAATCAGTCTTTTATCCCTAGCTATACTTCTATGCCAAGTTTTTGGTTTGATCCACTGATTAACTTAACTGCTATATCTCAAGTCACACAACATGTTGGATTAGTTCCTACCATTTCAAGTACATTTTCTAATCCATTCACTGCAGCACGTCAGTTACTTAGTTTAGATCATATTAGTGGTGGACGAGTGGGATGGAATTTAGTCACTTCCATGACAGATGCCGAAGCTCAAAATCACAGCATGGACCATCTACCCAATCATGATGAACGCTATAAGAAAGCAGAAGAGTTTGCTCAAGTCATGAATGGATTGTTTGATTCTTGGCATACTGAAGATTTCAAACCAAATCGGCATCATCATACAATGATAAATCGCAATATCAAACCGCTTCACCACAATGGCAAATATTTTCAAGTTCATGGACCATTAACAACACCAAGTAGCATTCAAGGAAAACCTGTGGCGATGCAAGCAGGTGCATCTAAACAAGGTATTGCATTAGCTACAAAATATGCAGATGCAGTATATTCTGTTTCTTGGAATATGAAGCAAGCAAAACGTTATCGCGAGCGCTTAGATAGTGAAATGGCACAACATGACCACAAGCGTTATATTAAAGTCTTTCCTGGACTAGTCACTTATGTAGGTCATACACATGAAGAAGCATTGAAAAAGAAAGCAAAACTTGATCAACGACTTCCTATCAAAGCCGCTTTAAAGCAACTCAGTTTTTTCATTCAACAAGACTGTAGTCAGTGGGAATTAGATGCTCCTGTGCCTAAACTACCTTCTTTAGAAGAGTTTAACGGTCCCGTCGGTCGATATGAAACCATCTTAGAAATTATTCAAGATAAGCAACCTACTGTCAGAGAACTGCTAAGTTACCTTAATGCGGGGGGTGGACATCTGACACTCATAGGTACGCCAAAAGAAATTGTAGATGAAATGGAACGCTGGTTTAATGCGGGTGTTGCAGATGGATTTAACTTAATGCCACCTTCTTTACCAGATAGTTTAGACGACGTGGTTACACTCATTGTACCTGAATTACAACGTCGTGGCTTATATCGACATCAGTATAAAGGTTCTACACTAAGAGAACACTTAGATTTAATTTAATATTAAAATCATTTATCTAATATATTTTATCCAAACCATATAGTAGAAATTGTAGAAATTAACGTAAAAAGCGATGGTATTAACTTAGGAATACCATCGCTTTTATATATCATATTATTAATATTTGTATGGATCGTTATCTTTTTCTTCTTGAAGCTTTCTTGCTTCATCTTGAATAAAATCATTACTTCGTTTATTCGTTTTATGATTTGAATAACGTTGATCACGATAGTCGTCATCATTTGAATCATTTACGTGTGTATCGTGGTATCTTTCATTATTATTGTCCGCTGCTTGATCTTTATTTGAATAATGATCTTTAATATAACGTTGTTGTTGTCTTTCTTCTTCTTCATTCAAAATGAATGCATTATTATTTGCATTTACATCATGATGGTCTCTTCTGTAATGATCATTATAACCGCCATTGCCATACATGTCATGCTTAGGTTTACGAACAAGTAACATAATACCAGCAATTAACCATAAAATTAAACTAATCCAGTTTGTAGCAATCGCTAAAATACCTGCAATAATTAATAAGATACCTGCAAGTTTAGGTTTTTTATTAATTAAAATACCGCCAATAATTGCAAGAATTAATGGGATGAACGCGCCCCATGTAAAGAAATTAAATAAACCACCTAATGCATCCATACCATTATTTATTTCTGTTATAGAAACCTCATTGCCTTGTTTTTGTGTTTCATTAATAATTTGTTCTTTAAAATCAGCATTACCAATAAAGGGTTTAATCATTAAAAACATAATTGCAACTAATGCTTGAATCGCAACACCTATCCAAGTAAGAACGTGTTCCCCTGTACGTTTAATGTTATTGTTACTATTTCTATTTGTTGTATCATCATATTGTTTTACCATTATTCCGCCTCCTTTTTTTATCCTTATACCCTACTGCCTAAAGTCTTACACTCATTTATATATAAGAATGAGGATTTCTTTTTACTAATATATCAACGATGAATGAGACGATAATATACACGAGACGTCATTACATACATCAAAGCATAGATTATCATTACAAACACTAAGACACCGATATAAGTTGTTAAAAATAATTTTATATCATTAACATCTAAAATACCAAGCAAAGTATAAATCATTTTAGAAGCACATAGTACATGTATCATAGATATTATAATAGGTAAAGTAAAAATAATAACTACTTGGTCATTAATAACAGATTTAATTCGTTCTTCTTCTAAACCTACTTGACGCATAATTCGATAGTTTTTTCGATCTTCATATCCCTCAGCAATATTCTTATAATACATCATCGTAAATGTGCCAATCATTAAGACTAAAGAAACAATAGTGCCAACAAAAATGAGACCACCATAAATATCAAACATTTCCTTATTTAATTCATCTTTTTTATCAATTTGAATATCATATTGTTTCATCAATTTAGAATTAATATGATCTATGGACTGTGTATCATGTGTTTTAAGATTAAAAGCAATGTATGAGTTAATATTTGCTGTTGTTTGATAATAATAAATCAATTGACGTTGTTGATTTACATTATGAGTAACAAGCGTGACTGCTCCTGGAAATGGAAATGAAAAATGATCTCCCTTTAACTGATTTGTTTTAAATGTTTGATTCATTAATTTGATATGGTTTAACTTTTGAAACATGACATTATTCGTTAATATTCCCATTTCATTATGTTTAAGTCGTAGATTCGTATGATTGATTGTATTGTAATCTTGCTGATTCATTACAATTAAATATACACTATTTACATCCAATGGACTATTCTCATTATCTCGCTTTACAAATGTACCCTTTTTATAAGTGACTGCGACACTTCCACTTGTATATTCTCTGAAAGCATCAACATCAACATATCTCTTAATCTCGTTTTCTAGCTGACGTACTTTGTGTTTACTCGTAGTACTATGATGCACATCTCCACTCAATTCAATACGATATTGTGTTGGCATTAAATGATTCGCACGTTGGTCTACACTACGATATGTAGCGACGCTCATTCCTAGAGTCACAATAAGAAAAGTACATAGCATGGTTAAACTAGCCAAACCGATAGAATTAGAATTCATTCTTGAGCGTAAACCAGAAATAGTAAAAAAATATTTAGGTCGATAATAAACACTCGGAATCTTTTGAAGCCAATCTATCACTAAAACACTCAGTGATATAAATAAGCAATACGTTCCTATTGTCACTAAAATAAGGGCAATAAAAATATTACGTAGTGAAACCAAAATGAGTGTATCTTTTAAGGCAATCATATAACTGTCAACAACAGTTATGATTCCAACAATCAATAAGATATAGAGTAAAGGTTTGGACCACTGTTTTTCCGTTGGATGTTGCTGCTGTATTAACTTAATAGGACTTTGAAAAGTGATTTTTATATTGTTGACAATAAATAAAAATAGCATCATTATCGCTAACATCAACAAGGTGTATCTCATTGCACTTATATCAAATGGATATTTTTTCAAAGATACATGCGTATACCCTAATATTTTATTTAACGACATATAAGTTAATGCACCAAATAAGTAACCACCTATCATACTCAGACACCCAATGATAATATATTGATAAATTCCTTCTATAAACAACATTAACCTAAAATGCTTTTTTTCCATACCAAGAATCATATTCATAGCCAGCTCTTTTTGACGACGTCGCATAATAAAACGATTAGCATAAAGAATAAAAAGTAGTCCAAACAGACACATAAAAAAATTTCCGATACCAATAAAAACTGGAATAACATCACTATGCTTATGAATCGAAGCATTCATGTTTAAGGATAATAAAATAAATTCAATACCAAATAATGTACTGATTACTAGAATAAATGGAATCATAATATGTCGCTGTGTTTTAAAATTCTGAGTGACTAATGTCCAAAGCAAGCGAAAGGTCATTTTAATCACCTCTTTCGTGAAGCATTGCTAAACTATCAGCAATACGTTTTTGAAACTCTGATTGTAGTTCCTCCCCTCGATAAATTTCATGATATAAACGGCCATCTTTAATGAACAAAATACGTTTGGCATAAGAAGCATCCACAGCCGAATGTGTCACCATTAAAATGGTTTGCTCATTTTTATTAATATCTCTAAATAGTTCCATAATCGTTTTAGATGTTTTAGAATCAAGTGCACCTGTAGGCTCATCTGCGAGTAACAAATCCGGTTCATTAATCAGTGCTCGACAGATAGCCACGCGTTGTTGTTCTCCTCCTGATATTTCAAAAGGATATTTATTAAGCAGTGGTTCAATATGTAATTGATAACTTAAGCGATAGAGACGATGACGCATCATCTGATGTGAGCGATTCGCAAGTACAAGCGGCATTAAGATATTATCTTTATTTGTCATTGTCGGCAAAATGTTAAAGTCTTGAAAGACAAAACCTAAATGATCTCGACGGAAATATGCGATTTCTTTATTACGCAATTGACGGATATTTTGCTCGTCAATCGTTATCGTACCTTCAGTAGTTTTATCATAAGTTGCAATTAAATTAAGTAAAGTGGATTTCCCAGATCCAGATTCACCCATAATTGCTACAAATTCACCCCTATCCACATTAAATGAAATGCCATTTAATGCGGTAGTAGCATTCAGACCTCTCCCAAATGTTTTTTTTACATTATTCACGTCTAACAACATGATATCCATGCTTCCTTTCTTTTCATTAAACTCTTTAATTTATCACTTACTACTATCATAAAACAAAAAGAAACCAGTAACATTAATCATTTCTTAAAAATGTTACTAGCTATCCTTACATTATTGAAAGTTTAATTATTTTCTGGGAAATGTATGTCAAATGTAGTTCCTTCATGGAGCGTTGAAGATACTTCTACTTTATGATGTAAATGTGCCGATATATGTTTAACAATAAATAATCCGATGCCACTTGAATGTTGATGAAGTCTTCCGTTATAGCCTGAGTACCCTTTATCGAAAATTTTGGGAAGATCGGCTTTACTAATTCCTACACCGTTATCTCGTATAGATAGCACATGATTTTCGTTGTTAAACGTAATCCAAATATCTTTACCTCTTGCATATTTCAAAGCATTATTAAGAATTTGTTCTATCATGATCGTACACCATTGAACATCAGTCAGTACTTCATCTTCACAACGTGTGTAATGAATAGTTGTTTTTTGATCGATGAATTGAATCGAATATTTCATAATAAGCGGTTTAACGAGATCGTTAATGGTCACTTTTGAAAAGGACATATCCGTTTCTTGATTCATCAATTTTAAATAGCTGAGTGCAAGACTCGTATAGTTATCAATTTGTATAATTTCTTGACGCACACGATTTACTACATTATCTTCATTTCTTTCTAGAAGGAGTTTTGAAGCGGTAATAGGTGTCTTCATTTGATGCACCCATGTTAAAAAATAGTTCTCAACGTTGACTTGGTATGCAGCTTGTTCATTTTTTACACGTTGTAATTCATCTTCTAAGTCAGCAACTTCTTCTTTTAAAGACACTGCTTCTTGAAATCCACTAAGTTGAATCAACCAAAAAATAATCATTATGAAAAGAATAATTGCCATACCTAGAAAGAAGGCATTGAAAGGCAAATTAAAAAGAAAAAAAATCACCAAGAAAAGTAATAAAAATAAAGCTACTATCATCATTTGATGACGTATCGATTTTATAAACGCTTTTAACATACTATTTACACCTTATATCCTACATTTTTCTTTGTCTCAATGAAATCAACAATACCGATAGATTGCAGCTTTTTACGTAGGCGTGTCATATTTACTGCTAACGTATTATCATCAATAAAATTCTCTGATTCCCAACATTTTTCAATAATTGCTGTACGATTGACATATTTCCCTTCATTTTGAAATAATTTATTCAAAATTTGTAGTTCAGTAAACGAAAGTTGTACAGAGTCATTGTTGTAGTATAGTGTGGCTTCATCAACAACGAGTTTACACCCTTTAACAGTCATCTCATTATTTGAAACCGTTAAATCATATGTTCTACGTAGCAATGCTTGAATTTTCGCTATAGTAAGTGACAAATTAAATGGCTTTTCAATAAAGTCATCTCCCCCCATTTGAATTGCCATAATTTGATCCATATTGTCAGTACGCGAACTAATGAAAATAATTGGGACATTAGATACTTTACGTATCTCTTGGCACCAATGATAACCATTAAATGTAGGTAAATTAATATCTAATAACACAAGTTCAGGTTCTACAGTTTTAAATTCTTCAAGAATATTACCAAACTGCTTAGCAATACTCACTTCATAGTTCCAATGTGAGAGTTCATTCCCTAGACTTTCTGCAATGACGACATCATCTTCGACAATCAATACTTTCATTTTTTTCATCCTTTATTTTGCGTCATGATCATTATTGTCATTAGGATTAGACATTTTATTTTTTTCTTGTTCAAATTTATTTTCTTTATGTTTCGTTTCTTTCTTACGTTTTCTTTCTTCCATAATAGATAATGCGATAAATACAATTATCAGTAAAGGAGATAACATTACGAATATCATTATTGATTCACCTCTATATATTTATTCATGACATGATTTCTTTAACTTTATTTTAACGCTTTTTCTTTAAATTGAATATGTTCGAGATTGACTGTTTCATAAAAAAATAAGGAGCGAGATTCGAATTCATTTTGAATACACCATCTCACTCCTATACTTCTTTTACTTTTAATCTTCTTTATTTAAAATATACTTTCTAATATCTTCTATGGTAATTGCTTCTTTAATTTGTCTTTGGATATCATTGATTTTTGCTGTTCTTCCCATACTTCCTGCCCAACTTTTAGGACTGTGCTGTTCCCAATTATCTAATTCTTTAAATAGTTCTTGTAATGTTGTCATATGTTTACCACCTTTTTTTAATTTGGGTAAATAAAATAGCCCTCCTTAAATAAGAAGCGCTTGTCGACATCTTCTTATCTTTCAGGAAATCCTGTTGGATGTAGCACCTCACGCAAAGCGCAGTTGCTGAAGTTTCATAGGGCCAATTCCCTCCACTTACTCTTAATAAGATCAAACTATTTTATTTAATACTATTATAACATATATTTTCAATTCTTTATATTAAATTAATTTATCAAATCATAGAATATGATAAGTTAATAATTTTTTACAATACCTTAAACTAAAGTTTACTAAATACTTACTTCAAATCAAATAAAGTTTCTTAATATAAAGACGTAAGTAATCTATATTTTACATATTAGGGGGCTTTTTTAATAATGAGTTTCATCAATAAATTTGGAAAAACCACAGTAGCAACTTCAATTCTAGCTGCTTCAGTATTAGGTACAACACATGTGTCATTCGCATCTGGTGCTGGACAAGGTGCTCAAGGTCAACAAGGTCAAGATGGCGATTACATGGCCATCGGTAACACTAAAAATCCTAAAAATGTGATTTTCATGGTTGGAGATGGTATGGGTCCTTCTTATAATTCAGCTTACCGTTATTATGCAGATAATCCTAATACCAAAGAATTAGATCAAACTGCTTTTGATAAATATTTAAAAGGGACTAACCGTACTAACCCTAATGATCCTAAAGAAAATGTAACTGACTCAGCTGCAGGTGGTACAGCTTTCGCTACAGGTCATAAAACATATAATGGTTCAATCTCTGTAGATAATGATAAAAAACCTTTAAAATCAGTATTAGAATATGCTAAAGAACAAGGTAAATCAACTGGTTTAGTGACAACAGCAGAAGTCACTGATGCAACCCCAGCTGTGTATGCGGCACATGTAGATGATCGTGATAAAAAAGATGAAATTGCACAACAATTTTATAATGATAAAATTAATGGCCAACATAAAGTAGACGTTATCTTAGGTGGGGGCTCTAAATACTTCGGTAAAGAAAATGGTAATTTAACTGAGAAATTCCAAAAAGATGGTTACGACTATGTAACCAATAAAACTGACTTAGCTAACTCTAAAAATGATCAAGTATTAGGATTATTCGCTGAAAAAAATATGCCTTTACAAATTGATGCACCACAACAAAATCCACTATTAGCAGATATGGAAGATAGCGCATTATCTAAATTAGAAAAAAATGATAAAGGATTCTTCTTAATGGTTGAAGGTGCTTCAATTGATAAATCAGGACACCCTAACGATATCACTGGCGTTATGTCAGAAATGAGCGGTTTCGATAAAGCATTCCAAAACGCTATCGACTATGCAAAAAATCATAAAGATACATTAGTTGTCGCAACTGCTGACCACTCAACTGGTGGTTTATCCATAGCTAAAGGCAAAGATTATGTATGGAATCCAGACGCTATTCATAAAATGAAACATTCTGGCAGTTACATGACTGAACAAATTGCTAAAGGTAAAGACCCTGAAACAGTGATCAATGAAGGTTATGGTGTCGACTTCCCTAAAAAACAATTAGATAAAGTTAAAGATGCAGCGAAAGAACTAAAAGACATTAAAGATAAAGCTAAAAATGAAGATGATCCAAAAATTGCAGAAGCAACAACAACATTACAAGACGCCATCCAAAAACCAATTAATGACGAATCTCATACTGGTTGGACAACATATGGTCATACTGGTGAAGACGTAAATACTTACGCATATGGCCCAGGTGCTGATAAATTCCGTGGTAACATTGATAACACAGATAGTGCGAAAAATATCTTCGACTTCTTTGGTCAAGATGTCACGTCTAACCAAAATCAACAATAGTATTGAGCTCATAGATAAGACGTTCTCTATAATTAAAGAGCGTCTTGTTTTATGGTCAGAAAAAAAGCACTTTAGCAAGTAAAACTGCTAAAGTGCTTTTATTACATCATTATTTAATTTTTTATTTTATCTCATTTAGGCTATCTTTATTGGAATAGAGCCTAATACTAGTATATCAAGGTCTCTTTTGATATCTTTTTCAATTATGTTTTTTTACTTAATAATATTTTTAACTATAAATGATTCAATTTAATTATAATTAATTCTTTCGTACATCAACATATTAAGACAAAAAACCAAGATATTTCAATATTAGAAATATCTCGGTTAATATGATTAATATTCGATATTTGGCATTTCGTTTACTTTGTTTTGATATTTTTTGAAAGCAATATAGCCTACAAAACCAATAATAGTTGTAACTAAAAGTTTTTTCATTATTGTCACTCCTTTTAAATTTAGCGTACATTAGATTTGTTTCATGAAAAACAAGTCTAGACTAAATATATTATACACTCATTTGGTATTATTTTTAAAGTCAATCGAACGAATTGCATTATATTTATGTCATTTTAGAGAATGTATTGACAATAATATTTAGTTTTTCATCACAAATAAACAAATATATATCGCAACAAACTCTAAGAAAGTAAGAAGATAAATATATTTTAAATTCAACTTTTCTTTAAGTGGTATTTCCCAATGTGGATACTGACGTTCATAATATACATTTTGAGTAAAAAATAATCCTAAACCAAATGGAATATAAGTAATGATGTTTTTATACTTTGACTCTAACTCTATTTTATTAAGAAAATGTCTCATCAGCACTTGCAATATAATGACAATGACTAAGAGGAGGAGTATGTGAATCATTTTATTAATCGTACTCCTTTCACAAATAATATCACAATGGTTTGTAATAATACCACAAGCATAATAAAAATAACACTTTTTAAATCGATGGCATCAAAAACGTGATACGTAATGGTTAACGAGTGTGTAAATAAATAAATCGTATGAAATCTCAAAACACGTTCTACAAATATTCCTATTCCATTTAGAAACTTTAAAACTGGTACTCGGTCATACATTAAAAATAAAATGTTCTAAAGTTATAAATATAAAGATTATACAATATATTGCAAAGAAAACATCTGCAAGTAAATATGTAAATACTGCCCCTTCAATTAAATCAGTAACGATATAAAATATATCCTTGCAATATAATATGTTGCCACATTCTACACTATTTCTTTCTATAAATAAAATAAGGTTAGGAAAAGAGAATACTAACACGTGATATCTTAACATTCTACTTTACTCTAACCTCTTTTATATTAAATCATATACTTTCGAATTGCATTCTTTATAACTGTTGTAAAGGAAGACATGGCTAGCGCTCAATTGTTTTCATTTTTTATGTACTTTTAACAAATAACCGTTATGCGTGAAAAATATTTATTGACAGTCTAGTGTTACTTTTAATTGAACCCCTTAACATTTTATAATGTAATCTACCATATTATTTGGTTTTATTACAATCAAACATTCTATCGTACGGTGTACATTAAATGCAAGTATATTTAATTCTTTTGAAATAAGTTAAATTAACTTTTCATTTTTATTGATCATAGACAATATATTTTCTCCTTAAAATTGTATAGAAACAGCTGAACTGTCGATGTACATCAGTTCAGCTTCTTTTTTAAGATTCTTTTTCATCTTTTAAATGTTTAATATCTTGAAACCCTTCTCGATAATTCGATAATTCTTCCATAATCGCATACCAATCTTTTCCAACTTTTTGGAACGTTTGTTGCATTAATTCATCTTGTGCTTTGTTTAATTTTTCTACTAGTTTACTTCCTTTAGGCGTAGGAAATAATTGCTTTACTCTTCGATCTTCTTCAGATTGTTGTTCAATAATTAATGCTTCTTCTTTTAACTTTTTCAATGTTGCGTGAGACCCTTGCTTTGATATTTCTAACGTGTTTAGTAACTGCTTAATCGTAATACCAGGCAATTTATTGATAAAAAATAAAAAGCGATGATGTTGTCGACTCATACCATATTTTTCGATAATTTCATCTGCAGTCGTCACAAACGTTTTATAAGCGAAATAAAATAGCATGTGCTCATAATCATTTTTATTTCGATCCATATTCACTCGTTCCTTTTCAAAATCATTATTAATTATTATAGTAAATTTTCTAATTACTTTCATTAAAAGGTCAATAAGGTTGACTTTATTTACAACCAGTCTTATTCTATATATGTAAACAAAAGCAATACAAAGGTGGAATTGAATATGAAACGACGCGTAGGACAATATTTAATGGACGCAGTACATGAAGCAAGAGTTAATAAAATATTTGGCGTTCCAGGAGATTTTAACCTAGCATTTTTAGATGACATCGTCAGTCATGAAGGCGTTGAATGGGTTGGAACAACGAATGAACTAAATGGTGCTTATACAGCTGATGGTTACGCACGAATGAATGGACTAGGCGTACTCGTAACAACATTTGGCGTTGGCGAATTAAGTGCTGTTAATGGTATTGCAGGCGCTTATGCAGAACGTGTTCCGGTCATTGCTATCACAGGCGCACCAACAAGAGCTGTTGAAAAGGCAGGCAAATATGTGCATCACTCTTTAGGTGAAGGACACTTTGATAGTTATCGACACATGTTTGAACCTATTACTACTGCACAAGCCTATATTACAACTGAAAATGCAACAACTGAAATTCCTAGAGTAATCAATGCTGCAATTCAAGAACGTCGACCTGTACACATTCACTTACCAATCGATGTAGCAGTGTCAGATATTGAAGTTGAACAACCATTCAAAGTTGAAAAAACACCTCAACAAGATGTATCTCAATATGTAGATATGGTGGCTGATAAATTACGTTCAGCTCAACAACCATTAATTATTGCAGGTCATGAAATCAATAGTTTTCATCTACATGATGAATTAGAACAATTTGTCAATAAAACGAATATTCCAGTTGTTCAATTATCGTTAGGTAAAGGGGCATTCAATGAAGAAAACCCACACTATATGGGTATTTATGATGGAGAAATTGCTAAAGATGACATTAAAGACTATGTCAATCATAGCGATGCTATTTTAAATATTGGTGCCAAATTAACTGACTCAGCCACTGCAGGCTTTTCATATCAATTTGATATTAACGACGTGGTCATGATGAATCATCGTCTATTCAAATTAAACGATACGATTGATACAGAAATTGCATTGCCTGAATTCTTAGAAGCATTAAGTACGATAGATTATACAAATAAGCATTCATTCCCCTCTTATCAACAACCAAAATCAGGTGACTATGAATTAACTGATGATACGTTAACTCAAGATATTTACTTTAAAATGATGCAGGACTTTATTAGTGGCAATGATGTATTAATCGCAGAACAGGGATCATCCTTCTTTGGAGCTTACAGTTTAGCTTTACCTAAAAACATGTCATTTATCGGTCAACCTTTATGGGGTTCAATTGGTTACACATTACCAGCTACATTAGGTTCTCAAATAGCTAATCCACACCGTCGTAATATCTTATTAATTGGTGATGGGTCATTCCAATTGACTGTTCAAGAATTATCAACAATGATTCGCCAAGATATTAAACCTGTGATTTTCTTAATTAATAATGATGGTTATACTGTTGAACGTCTCATTCATGGTATGGAAGAGCCATATAACGATATCAACATGTGGGATTACAAAGCATTACCCAAAGTATTTGGTGGAGATACTGTACAAGTACATGACGTTAAATCTTCAAAAGATTTAAAAGAAACGTTTGATGATATTAATACCCATCCAAATCACATGCACTTCACTGAAGTCACAATGAAATGGGATGACGCACCTCAAACACTACGTGATATCTCTAAATCATTTGCTAATCAAAACAAATAATGGATATTGGGAGAACATTTAAATAAATCAATTAAGAGCGACTATATATGTCATTAATACATATTTAGTCGCTCTTTTTTATAAACTTTTTTCATTTAAAAATTTATTATCGATAACATCTTTTGTAATATCCTGTAAATGTTTGATATTCCATTCACTTTTTGAATCATACTGTAATCCATGTTTCTCTGCTAATTGTGATGTGTAATCATCAAGGTTATAAATTTTAAAATGTTGTCGTGTTTGTTTATTGGTAGGACGTGCTTGTTCGTAATGATTGACCATGCTTGTCCATTTAACATTTTCTAAATGTACACCTTTAGGTTCTTTTACTACATCGAAGTTTATCCTTCCTAACAATTGATTATTTTCATCTCCACCATATTGTCCATTTAAAAAATTACCTAAAGAATAAGCTACCAAGGTTTTATGGTGATGATCTTTTGCTTTAACCCACTTTACTGGTTGAATCACATGTGGATGCGTGCCAATGACGACATCTACACCCTCATTTGCAAATAATTGAGCGTACTTCTTCTGTGTTTTATTTGGTGTATGGTGATTTTCATTTCCCCAATGTGCCGACACCATGACGACGTCGCTTTGTTGTTTTGCTTTTCGTATATCATGTTTAATAGTAGCTTCATCAAACGTTTTTACTGTATATGGATAGTTTGAGACCATATCATTTGTTCCGTATGTATAACTTAATACACTGATTTTCACGCCATTTTTAGAAATGGTATGTACACGATTCGCCTCTTTTTTCGAATTGTATATTCCTGTAAACAATACGTTATGATCAAATTTTTCCCAAGTCTGTATATGATTTGTGATCCCTTGATCTCCTTGATCTAAGGAGTGATTATTTGCGCCATTAATCACATCGAACCCTGTTGCAACAATGTCACTTGCTACCTGACTAGGTGTGTTGAACCGTTTAAATCCTGAAAATGGAATATCATCCCCACCAAGTGGAGACTCCTGATTGACAAAAGCTAAGTCAGGCTTAGCTATGTCCTTCTTTATATTAGAATACATTGGTTTAAAATTAAATGTGCCATCAGAATATTGTGCATCATGATATACGACAGGATGAATTAAATTATCTCCCACTGCTACTACCGATATTTTTTCACTATTATTTTCAACAAGAGCCATACCGCATATCAGTGAAAATACTAGAAAAATAACAACCGAAGTTATGTAATATTTGTACACTAAACTTACGCTCCTCTTTGGGTTGAAGTGATATTTTTTGCGTTTATAAAATACTTTTTAATAAATAATTTTTATGTTATATCTTTACAAAAAGTGCCAACTTGTTAGATGAGTTGTTTAAGTACTATTTCCAAACCAACTAATTAATTACATTAAAAACGTAAAATCATACTTAGATTATATAAGTAAAGAAGTTCATTTCTATACATTAATTAAAAAAGAAATCATCGATATCTTCCAAATCTTCAACTATTTCATTTTCTTTGACATTCATCGTAGAAGCATAAATGGCTGTATTGGTCAATCTTTCATTGGCGCTTATTTTCATGTCAAATGCCTTTAATGTTATCTCATTTAACTTCAAATATTCTCTTCTGATTCTTTTCAGAATAATAGTATATTCTTCATCTATTTTATTCAACAATTCTTCAAATTTAGCTTTCAATTCTTCTTGAGAATATTCATCTTTCTTAAATATACCTTTCAAAGAATCTATAAATCCTTTGAAGTCATCAATCATATACATAGTTGTTGCAACAGTCATTCCTGTTAAAATACCACCTACAGTTGCACCAATTAACTCTGCAAAAATTGAAAAAGGTGTAGTTCTTAAGTAGGTAATTAAACTTTCTGTCATAATTCCACCTAAAGCTCCAATTACAGTAGCAGTAAAAACTTTGACTGCTTCTTTATACTTTGTTTCATCATTTTCAGCCGTTAGTAATAACTTAACTGATTTAACTACCCCATTAAATGTCTCACCGATTAATTTCGCTAATCGTTTATAAGTTGTTTTGAATGTATTTATAATAACTGTTAATATATTGCCTAGAAAACCACTAATAAATCCTGTACTAAATCCTACAAAATAAGATTTTGCTCTATTAAATACTTTATCTTTTATTCTACTGAAGCATAATGTTAATTCTTGCCATTTAACTTTATTTTTATGAAAATTTTTAAAATTATTAAAGTAATACTTCATCTCTTTAAAAAATTCATTTTGCAAATCATAAAGTAGCATTCCTAGCATTTCTTTCATGCCCACTTGAATACCTTGTTTAGTACTCCCTTTAAAAGTTTCTTTAGTATAATACTTTCTTCTGGCAATCTTTGCTTTCTCATTAATTGTTTTTACAGCCGTTTGATGTAGTTTATTCATATCGTTAATATCTAAATTGAAATATTCAGCATTAGTTTTATTAGGATTTTTTTTACTTTTACTATTTGCCCAAACTAATAAGTCATGCTCACCTTTGGATTGGTTAGCAGGTCCTTTAGTAAAGGCTAAGTTATTAGGGTTTAATGCTAATAATTGTTTTTCTTCTTTAGACATAAACAATGTCAAATCTGTTCTATAATGTATTGATTTAGCTGAGACGATGTGATCTATGTGTAATTCTTTGGCATTTTCATAACTATTAGCGGAATTATATCTATCAAATAACTTACCATCTTCATTAAAAGAATCATTTAAAAAATTAGATATTTGTTCTTTATAATTTTCACTTGTCTTATACCTAGAATGGCTTTTTTGACTATTAGTTCTATTTTCATTTTTTATTTTTATAGTATTTGCTATTGGGTTATGTTTTTCTTTAATTTTCAAATTTGTTTGATTTCTTAAACTATTTAAACCCATAACTTCTAAAATTTTATTTCCTTTTTCATCGTAGCTATATATATTATTGGAATAATCACTACGATTGTATTGTTTTAAATCATCAAATTTTTCTTTTACTTTTTTATTGGTATATATACCTTTTTCGGCATTATGTACAGTAGTTACATTACCGCCATCTTTGTAAATATTTAATATTTTATCTAATCCAAAATTTTGAATGACTTGATTAATGGCTATTTCTTTATATTCTTCTAGTAGTTTATTTGTAGATTCATTAACATTTTTAATTTTAAATAGACTGTCTTCTGTTAAATAGTTTAGGTCTAAAAATTTTTCAAAACTAATCGCTTCTTCCATAATTATTCCGCCTTACCTATGGCTCTATTTAATAATTCAGTAGCACCTTTTGCTTGATTTATTAAACTACCTAAGTCTTTAATTAAATCTGTATCGCCCGCTTCTTTAATCAGTTTATAATCGGCTTTATATTTATTAGTTCTATTTAATACATCATCATAGAATGGGTCGATTAACATATTCGTAGTTTCTGTTAAATCTGTAGTTTCAATAATTTCTTCACTTGTACCTTTTAACATTTTAATTTGAGCTTGAACTTCTACTTCTTTTGTTCTTGCTTCGTTAGCTACTTTTTTATTTTTTGAATTTCTAAGCAAGCCAGCTGTAGCTATACTAACTCCTCCAATTGTCCATCCTATTGGACCCGATAGAGCTAACAATGCTGATCCTGCAGCAGTTCCCCCTCCACCAGCTGCTAAAGCGCCTCCACCTAGCCATGCTAGAGCAGCATTAGTTGCAGCAGCACCACTTAAAGTAGAAATTGCTGTACCAGTAGACGCTGTACCAAAAGTTGTAGCAATAGCCATAGCTGCTGAAGGTCCAAAAGCTGCTACACCTACACCAGCCGCTATACCACTTCCAGCTCCTCCAACTGTCTTTTTCCTTGAAGCTTCTACTTCTTCATTAATTTCTTGAACAAAGCCTTCAAATTTTTTAAATTCAATCTTTAATTTTTCAACTTCCACCTTTATTTCTTCAGGTTTATTTCGCATATTATTCAAAAACTGCCAAACTTTTTTTATATTATCTTTTAAAATTAATCTTTCAGCATATAATTTCTCTGATTGAGTTACCATATTAGCTTTTTCTTCTTCAAATTTTTCTAAGGCTTTTTCTAAACTTTTAACTGCTTCAACTCTGTTTTTTTTATTTAACATAATTTTTCTTCCTTTTTAATTTATTTACTCATCAAATCTGATATCGTCTTTTTGCTTTCTATAAAATCTTTTATATAGATAAATCCCAACTCCAATTAGTAAGAAAATTACTAAATATTTAAAAATAGCTACTATTATAAAAAAGAAAATAATCATCATAATTGCTATTATTATTGCTAAATATAAATTGTATTTTTTTGAATTTTTGAATTTTTTAAATACAATTATCCCTAAAGCAATTATAAATAAAAATATAAATACTCTCATATTCTTCCTCTCTCCATAACTTTTTACTTTACCCCATTAATTCTTTTAATTTATCCCATCGTGGGTCTTGTTTTTCTTTTTTGTATGTTTCGTTTTGGTGTTTCATTTTTAGTTGTTTGCTATCAACTAATTTTTTTGATTGGATTTTTTCATTAAAGCTTTTACTATAGTTATCTAGAATGTTTGTCCAATTAACAAAGGTAAAGTCTTCGTCAATGAAATCTTCTACTTCAACCTTAAACTTGCGATCATTTGTTTTAAATCTATGTATATCTTTGTGTAAGGCGTAAAGTAAACTTGTAAATTCGCCTTTGTTTTTTTCTAAAATACCAACTTCTTTTAGTCCAAATTCACTCAACGTATGATTAATACTCGCTTGGTCTAAGCTATCAAAGCTATCAAATTGAATGATTTTCACATTTCCTTTTGCTTTTAACTCCGAGAACTTGTTTGCAATCTCTGAAAATTCTTGTTTGTTTTTCTGCCAATTCATAATTTCTCTTTCTACTACATCTGAAAATTGCAAATATCCATAATACTCAATAATCCGTTTATAGTACCCTGATAAGATTAGATACACCCATATATCTGTATCTACAATTGGTGGTGTAATAACGTTATGTTTCATTATTAAGCACCTCAATTCTCTGAATCATTTCATTAATTTTAGCGCCAGTTGTTAACCCATCATTATAATTCTTTTCTAGAATTATCATAATATTTTGTGAAATTTGTATATCATTTGTCGGCTCTAAAATGTCAGTTTCTAAGTTATTTTCTGTGTAAATTGCATATAACTGTTCAGAATGGTCCTTTCGAGATAATGCTTTGAGTTGTTGATATTTTTCGTAAGGTATCGGATTCAATTGCATAGCACGAATCATCACTGCATTAAAACTCATCTGATAGTAGACACTCATTCGTGCAAGTACTTCAGGTCTCATAATGTCTTTTTCTTTATCCATCCATTTTTCAATTTCTGAATTAGGTAGAAGCACAATACCTGCAAATATTTCTGCTTCACGTTCTACTAATGACTCGGGATCAAACTCGCTAATTCCATTTTGATGCCCCATATAATGATGATAGACTTCATGCCACAAGGAAAAATTCTGACGTCCTTTACTATGACTTGTATTCACAAAGATAAATGGATATTTATCTTTCTTCATATAAAAACCTGATAAATTATTTGGCGCTTGTGCTTTAACAATGTAATAACCCATGTTAGACAATAATTCTACGCTATCTTTAATCGGATATTGAATGTTATAGTTTGAGATAAATTGCTTTGCAATTGGAAGAATACGTTCAATCGTTTCTTTATATACCTCAGTCATGAGTATCACTTCCAATCTTCAGTTGATATGTAAGTAGTTGAAAAATTTGATCTAGTTGTTGTACTTTATTGTTGATTTCTTCCGTATTCTCTAAGGCGCGAAATGAAATGCTATCTAATTCCTCTTGAGGTAATGATGCTAAGAGTTGCTTAGGAGTAGTGTGAAGTATCTTAGCTGCGAGTTGATAATCTTTTGCAATCCAAATTAGTGTCGGCTGTAAAAGTCGTTGGAGTCTTGTGATGTCATAACAATATTGTTTAGCATATTCATCTATATTTAAATGGCTCGCATCAATTGTAGATTGAATACGTTTACTGATTTCTATTTGCGTATATTTTGGTATCAAATTCATTTCCTTCTTTCACATGATTGATACATTTTTATTATAAAATTTTTATAAATATTTTGCTATACCTTTTAATTTAAAAATATAGTTATTTATACAGTTATTTATTCACTTTTTTAAATATTTTCGTTTTTTATTTTCAATGTATCTTTCATTTTGATACAAATAAATATTTACTTGTTCTTCTAGCGTTCTAAATATATTCGGTTTCAATAATGATTTCACCGCTTTTCTTCTTGCTACTCGATCTAATTTAATCATAATGTAGCCACCTCTTTGTATGTTTTATCTTATTGTACACTTAGAGATGGTCAATTTTTGTCTACCTATAATTCTCTATTATCTTCTCAACTTCATTGATATGTTTTTGTTTTAAATCTGTAGGAGACAATACTTTAACACGTGCTCCCTGAGATAAGAACCACATTAATATCCCATCTCCTATCACTTCTATTTCTACAGTAAAACGATTATTAATATAATCTTTTTTAATCAACTTTGCAGTCGGAAAACGATCTAATACCGATTCAATAATGCCTCCATTAAATTCGAATACAACTTTCTTCCATTCACCGCCATACATAAAATAAATCCGTTTTTTCAACTCTCCTTCTCTTATATATGGAGAATGCGGCACCTTAAATTTATCATCCGTAACCTTAAATTTGTCATCCGTAACTTTAAACTCTTGTATTCGATCTACTCTAAAAATAATAACTTGCTCTTTCTTATTGATACCTACAAGGTAAAAATAGAGTTCTGAATAAGTAATATACATAGGTTTAATTTTATGTATTCTACCGCGATTCATCGCATTAAAATATTCAAATTCAATGATTTTCTCTTGTTGAATCAATTCATTTAATTTCCATAACTTGTGAAACAATGGTTCTCCATGATTCATAGGCACATAATTTATCATTTCAGACTTAATCGCCTTTTCAATAATTTTATAATTTTCATCAGAAACCTGTTGTTTGAGTCTAGTAATAACATACTGAATTTCTTTTTTAGATAAACCACGAGAAGCAATAAGAATTTTTAAGATGGCAAGAAGCTGCTCTTTATCAAAGGATACATTATCATCCCGTATCAATTCATATTTTTTGTCTACTTGATTCATAACAATTTTTTTATTTTTATCTTTAAAAAATGTATTAAGATCAGCAATATAGCGTTGAACGGTGCGTTCTGATTTATTTTCAAGTATATCCTTGATTTCTAGTTTCGTTAGACGTTGACCTGCCATGAACTTTAAATATAGGTCAAGTACATCTGTTGATTTAGTCATTGATACCCCTCTTTTACATAGTCGTTTCTTTCATTAAACAATATTTTAATTAAAAATGTAAGTTGCAATTAAATGATGCGACAAAAATTGTCGTAATGTCTCGATATACTATGCTTAAGTATTTTAAATTTCTAAGAAAGTTGGGACAAAAAATTATGAATTTACAAAATCAATCTAAACATCCTCATGCATTTACAAATGTATCGCAAAATGAAAAAACGATGGGCATGTTAATGTGGTTACTGTCTTTAGTTACTGGGTTTATTGCAGCACTTGTCATCTGGATTATGAAGAAAGATGAATCTGAATATTTAAATCAACAAGGAAAAAATTATTTAAATTATGCGATTAGTTATACAATTTATGGCATTGCAAGTTTAGTTTTAACTGTAGTGTTAATTGGTTACTTAACTTTATTCGTTGTAGGTATTGCTGGTTTTGTCTATACTATTTTAGCTATTCTTGCAATGAATAAAGGCGAAGATTTTGTTGTTCCATTTACGATTGAAATCATTAAATAAAACGAAACATCCCTTTGTGACGTATCATCACAAAGGGATATTTTTTATTTCTCTACTAACCATTCAATTGTACGTTCAATTGCTTTGTCCCAAAAAGCATAATCATGTTCCCCAGGTCCTTCTTCATATTTATAATTGATACCTTTTTCATCTAAATATTTCATAAATCGTTGATTATCATCATATAAGAAATCTTCTGTGCCACATTGAATAAAGAGTTCTGGAAGTGTTGCGTCTTTATCAACCGCTTCATCCACTAAGTGATAGGTATCTAACTCTGTACCTTTAACTTTTAAAGCTTCACCGGCAATGGCTTTGGGATCAAAGTCATTCCACTCAATATGGAGTAATGATTGTACATCACATACCGCTGACAATGGCGCTGCTTTAGAAAATAAATGGCTTTGAGTTAAAGCGAATTTTATTGTTCCGTAACCACCCATTGAATGACCTGCAATAAAATTATTTTCTCTTTTTTTAGATACTGGTAACACTTGATGTGCATAATTGTAAATTTCTAATATATAGTCATAGTAGCTATGACCAAAAGCCATATTCGCATAGCCACTGTGATCTGCATTCGGCATAATCACTGCTAACTGATGTGCTTCTGCATAACGTTCAATACTCGTTAGTCGCATATACGATGTCGCATCACTTGATAGACCATGGAGCAGTAATAACATTTTTAATGGTTTTACAGGTTCATGTTGTTTAAAAAAGCTATCGTCTTCTGGAACGATGGCTGTAAACGATTGATTCATCCCAATCGTAGGTGATTTATAATTAATAGTCATAAATGCCATATTGTTTCGTCCTTCCAATTTATAAGTATGATATCTATTTTACACTTTTTGTAGACTAATGGAATGTTTTTTAATATAAAAAGACGCTAGCCAAATGACTAACGTTTTTGATTATAACTTGTTTCACGTGAAAACATTATATATCTTCTCTAAATAAAGGTTGACTCATACATCTTGGACCTCCACGACCACGTACTAATTCACTACCTTTAATTTCAATCACTTTAATACCTTTATCACGTAATAATTGATTAGAGACATAGTTTCTATCGTATGTCACCACAACGCCTGGACGAATACATAATGTATTAGACCCATCGTTCCACTGTTCTCTAGCACCGTCTATGACATCTCCATTACCAGTAGGTATAAATTCTACGTTATCTACACCTAATGCATTGGCTAACGTTTCTCGTAGCTGTCTAGAGTGTGTGATTTTAATATCATCTTTCATTTCATCTTGCTCAATTGTAAAGATATTCATGTGATTCTCTTCTTTAAAAATAGCTGCATGCACTGTAAATTTGTCATAATCAATCATTGTAAATACAGTATCTAGATGCATAAATGTACGACTATTAGGTATTTCAATCGCAAGTACTTTTTTAAATGTAGTGTATTCGTCTTTAAATATATTTCTTGCTAGCCGCTCAATGGCTTCAGCTGATGTACGTTCTGAAATACCGATAGCTAATACTTCTTTAGAAAGCACAAGCTCGTCTCCGCCTTCAATGTTAAACGGTGAAGTACGATCAAGCCACACCGGTATATCTGCATCTTTAAAACGAGGGTGATATTTTAAAATATACGTCATAAAAATAGATTCACGACGTCTTGCGCGCCAATACATACGATTGATCGACATACCTCTACCAATACTTGCTTGAGGATCCCGTGTAAAATATAAATTGGGCATCGGATCTAAATAGAATGGATAACGATCATCTAAATATTCCACTAGATGCGTTGTTTCAAGTTGAATGTCCTCTTTACGTATCCCAGACATCATTGTTTCAATTAATGCTTGATTTGATAATGTTGAAAAATATGTTTTAATTTCTTTCTCATGACCTAAAATTGTTTTTTGAGATTCTGATAAAATATCATCAATCAATTGCTGTCTTACATCTTCATTTTCAATCGCTTCAGCAGCAAGTTGTTCTAGATAAACGACTTCTACCCCTTCACTTCTAAGTGTTTCTGCAAATTGATCATGCTCTTCTTGTGCCACTTTTAAATATGGAATGTCGTCAAACAACAATCCACTTAAATGATCAGGTACTAAATTTTCTAACTCTTTACCTGGTCGTTTTAATAGCACTGTTTTTAATGTACCGATTTCATTATTAACTTGAATTGGCCCCTTTGTCATTTGTATTCCTCCTTCAAGTAAATGGTATATTTATTGTAATTATCATGAAGCAGTGGTTCATAATATACATTTCATGTATATAATTCTATCGTAGCACTAAATGTTAATTTCCAATAATAAAACCTTTTAATTATCGATCAGAAGACGATTTTAAAATTTTAACTTGAAATACCTTTATATAATCATTTAATATTTATTCGCCTATGTGTATAAAAAATGATTGAAGCGAATACGTTCACTTCAATCACCCATTTAATTCATTGCTTTTTGTACTGTACTATAGCCTAATACGACGCGGTCTACTTTACCTTTATTAACATCAAACCAAACTGTCATACCATTTTGTTTAGGTTGATAGTAATAAATACCTGTTGTGTTGTTGTTACCATTATCAATTTTTTGTAGCTCTTTACTATATACTTTTTTTAGTTGTGTTAATGAAAGTTGACCTTTGACTTCCATATCTAATAACGAGGCAGTTTTACCATCTTTAGATACATTTCTGAAGTATTGATCATATTTCAATACCGATTTATTAGATGTTGTCGATTTAATTTTAATGCCATTAAATTTAACATTTTCAGCTTTAATCGCATTTTTAAAATTTTTATCTAATACGAATGAAGCATTTTGACCCGCATAACCATCATAGTTGTAATATGATGACGTTGCTGCGTGTACAGTCGGCTGTTGAACAAGTGCGCCTGTGACGCTAGCACCTAATAGTGTACTAAACGCTATTGTTGTAGCTATACATACTTTTGTTATCTTTTTCATATGCGTTTTCCTCTTTCTCTTTAAACTACTCATATCATACTTCTTTACTCATATCTATACAATCTCTATAGTAATCATCCATCTATTTAAATATTTTTTTATAAAATTGTGGTATACTATAATTAGGAGTAATAGTCCTATTCACTCCTTCACAAAATGTTATATTACATAACAATACTAGGCCACGAGTTTACTTCCCCTTTGTTAAACTTGTGGTCTTATGATATATAAACTCATTATTTTAATTTTTAAATATAAAATTTATTTATATTATAAGAAATCACTTCAATAATACGAACATATGTTCTATAATATGAGCGAGGTGGTTTTAATGATTCCTGATCAATACAAACATGAAACAGATTATCGTAACATTCCTAGAGAATATTTAGACGCTAATATACCACAAGGACGTGGCATGATTAAGTGGGCACCGTTTATTATATGTACTAATCTCATAAAAAATCTAATTTAATAGGGTTCAAACATAATTTATATATGTATTATGTTTGAACCCTATATCTATTTATTTTTTACTAATATCATTTAAAATGTCTCGCAATTCTTCAATTTCTTTGTTATTTAATTCTTCATTTTTCGCAAAATTAAGCACTAAACTTTTCATATCCCCTCCATACAATTTATTAAGAAAGGTTTTAGCAGTTTTCATTTTAATATCATCTTCTTTAATAATTGATGAGTAAAAATAAATATTATTATATTTATATCGTTTTATAATCTCTTTTTTATATAGTCTTGTAATTAATGTTCTAATCGTCTTATCGCTAACTTCTTTATTTTTTTGAATCTCAACTACAATTTCATTAGCTGATACTGATTTTTTATTCCATATTATATTCATAACATCCCATTCAGCCATAGATATTTCAACTTGCTTATTGGCCATTTAAAACACCCATTTCTTTTAATATTTTTTCACTGATTAATTCAGCATTTTTCCCAGACGGCTTTCCATCTGATAAATGTGTAGCAAAATAATACTTATCATGATTTGTAATTACGTAACCTACAAACCACCCATTATTATATTTCCCGTTTACTATACCTGTACCTGTTTTCCCATACAATTCATAATTTTCATTTTTTCTAATCAATAACGAAGAAGATAATTGTTTCTTTTCATTTTTACTAAAATGGTTATTTTGTTCCATCATATTTTTTAAAACTATTACTTGTTCAAGATTAGATATTTTCAAACTATCTTCCAACCAATAGGCTTTATAACTTCCCAAATTTTTATTACCATAATTTAATTGCTTGAGTTGATCAGAAGTATAGTTCTTTGATAATTGATTACTAATACGTTCGAAGTACCAATTAACTGAGTTTTGTATTGCCGTATTTAAATCTTGATCCTTATTCCAAGAATCGAAAGGATAATGATTATGATTCCATGACATACGTGAATTTTTATCACTTATAATATGACGGTCAAGTCCAAACAGTGCTAAATAAATTTTGTAAGTTGAATCAGGAGAATATCTTTTTCTACTTTCTTTTTCATTATAAATATAGTATTTGTCTTTCTTCATGCTGTACATAACGAAAGATCCACTATTTGAACCAAAATTTTTACTTTCATCTAAAATTTGGTAATCGCTTTGTAAGGGCTTTTTATAATTATAATCAGTTAAGGATTGCCCCATTAAAAACTGGCTTTGAATTATCATGATAAAAAAAGTAAAAATACAAATAAAAATTAGAATTAATTTTGACTGCTTCTTCAGATTGGCTTCTTTTATATTAATTAATCTTCTTTTGAGTAATGATTTTTTACCATTAAATGAATGGCTTAATATATTTTTGTTGAAAAATGAGGTTTTTAATACGGAATCCATAATAGCTTCCGCATAAGACTTAAATTCATATTTGTTAATATTATTAAGGACAAATCTATCGGCTTCTACTTCATTGTCATGAATCATCTTTCTTTTTACAATTTGTATTAGTGGATTATAACTCATAGCAATAGAAAAAATATGAAAGATAATTAAATGCAAAGTATCTCTGTTTTTAGCATGAGCATACTCGTGCAATATTATATATTTTAGTTTTTTGTCATTTATACTTTTAAAATATAAACTGGGAATCAAAATAATATATTTTCCATACCAAAAAGTTATTGGAGAATGAATAGATTCTGCTTTTCGAATCACAATATTTCTTTTATATTGATGATTGAAAAGTATCTTGTTTATTTTATCTTTTTCTTTTTCATTTAGATAAAGTGACTGTTTCTTTAAATACTTAAGATATAATAAAGAATTTAAAAATTTAAAACTTAAAATAATAACTAAAACTATCCAAATAACTGTGCAGATATTATCTATTGAATCCCAATTAAACTTATGGATGTCTGTTGTAAACTCATGAACAGGTTTAGTGGTATTTATGTTAGGATTCAAATTGTGTGAATTACTTTCAACTGTGGGCTCTTGATTATTCAAATTATTAAATTTAAAAAAAGAGAATTTAATAGGGATGAAAGGAATTAATCCTGCAAGAAGAGTTAGATACCAAACTTTATAATTTAACATATAATTAAAATAGCGTTTTAATATGTACCTAAAAAATAATAACAATAGAAATATAAAACAAAAGCTTACTATGCTCATTATTAATAACTTAGCCATTTCAACACCTTCTTTCAAATATTTATAATAAACTATTGACGCGAATATTACAATTGTAATATTATTGATTTATAGAAATTACAACTGTAATATTGGAGGGTATATTTTGAAAAAGTTAATACTTTTAATTGCAATTGCTTTAGTTTTAAGTGCATGTAATTCAACCAGTTCACATGCTAAAGAGTTAAATAATTTAGAAAAGAAATATAATGCTAATATTGGTGTCTATGCATTAGATACTAAAAGTGGTAAGGAAGTAAAATTTAATGCCGATAAGAGATTTGCCTATGCTTCAACTTCAAAAGCGATAAATAGTGCTATTTTGTTAGAACAAGTACCTTATAATAAGTTAAATAAAAAAGTACATATTAACAAAGATGATATAGTTGCTTATTCTCCTATTTTAGAAAAATATGTAGGAAAAGATATCACTTTAAAAGAACTTATTGAAGCTTCAATGAAGTATAGTGATAATACAGCAAACAATAAAATTATAAACGAAATCGGTGGAATCAAAAAAATTAAAAAACGTTTAAAAAAATTGGGAGATAAAGTAACAAATCCAGTTAGATATGAAATAGAATTAAATTACTATTCACCAAAGAGCAAAAAAGATACTTCAACGCCTGCTGCTTTCGGCAAGACTTTAAATAAACTTATCGCAAATGGAAAATTAAGCAAAAAAAATAAAAATTTCTTACTTGATTTAATGTTAAATAATAAAAACGGAGACACTTTAATTAAAGATGGTGTTCCAAAAGACTATAAGGTTGCTGATAAAAGTGGTCAAGCAATAACATATGCTTCTAGAAATGATGTAGCTTTTATTTATCCTAAGAACCAATCTGAACCTATTATTTTAGTCATTTTTACGAATAAAGACAATAAAAGTGATAAACCTAATGATAAATTGATAAGTGAAACCGCCAAGAATGTAATAAACAAATTTTAATAGTCTAAATGTACTACAAAAACTGATATAATTCTATCTTTCATAAAACTTCATAATATCGAAGAACATATATATTATTTATAATTATATATGTTCTATTTTTTTATGTTCACATTTTTTAAAAGAGAAAATACTATTAACATACCAAACATCATAATTCCAGTTACTATAATTATAAATGCTCGATAATCTTACTCAACTTTTCCATATAGAAAATAACTTATTTTAAATTAATTAATTAATCACATTAAAAAATTATATAATCCTTGCCAAAAAAGAACATACGTTCTACAATGATGATGAGGTGGTAAACATGATTCCAAATCCTAATGCGCCAGATGAATATAAATATGAAACTGATTATAGAAAAATACCAAGAAAATATTTAAACCCTAAAATCCCTCAAGGGCGTGGAAAAATCAAATGGCAAGCTTTTGCGACTCTCCCGCAACAGTTTGAAATTTTAGAACAAATTATAAAGGATCAAAATAAAATAGAAAAACCATTGCTAACACATGATTCATTAGATAATTTAGATCAGATTTTTCAAATAAAAATTCAAAATGATGAGTTATGTACAATCTCATATTGGGAAGACGGCAGCATTTCAAACTATACAGGAAAAATTTTGAAAATTGATACAATCAATGGTTATTTTACATTTTACGATTCTACAAATACTAAACATACTTTTTTCAATACTAATGTGTATAATATCTCTTAAACTTGAATTATTTCTCTTTACCTGTGTATTAAATATCTTCATATATTTTATTATATAATGTGTTTATTTCATCTTTGAGCCTCTTTTTCTCATTTTCTAAAGATTTTACTCTCCTTTTTAATGAAGAAATTAATGCGTCTTTACCGTCACTGTTATTTTTATGTACAAATATGTCTTTACTTTGTTCACGTAACTCTTCGATTCTCTTTCGAATTTTACTATTATTATATAAAGTAGCTTTAGATACATTTGAATGCTTAGCAACAATATTAAAGTTAATTTCTTCATTTTTTCGAACCAATTCATTTATTGCTTTAGAAACTTTTTGCTCGGTTTTAACTTTTCGTTCTGCATGTAATTGTTTTAATTGTTCTTGTCTATTAAATTTTCCCATCTTAACCTCTATACTTTTATTCTATTACTTCTCCCGAATATAATGTTTCCATCTTTTATATTACCTAATATTTCTTCATATTTATTTAATATATTAGTATGTTTTTCAACTATATCTTGTCTATTATTATTTTTAGCTAATTCTATGGATTTGACCGTTGATTTGATATGTAATTCATATTTTTCAACATCTAAATCAGAAAATCCAATAGCTAGATCCTTACATGGTTTCCCAGAATTACAAGTTAAGCATGGCGGAGCTTCCATATATGGACAATCACCGCTCAATCTAGCATGACAAGTACCATAAGGATTGTCCATTGCGTTTAATTTATGTTCTTGCCATAAAGAATTCAATGCTTTTTCTGATAATTCACTACTATGCTGTATATTTTTAATTTTACCGTCAACATCAAAACTAAAAGCCCCTTGATCAATAACTGATTCAAAAGCCTTTCTTTTTGTATCATCAAGTAACTTAGCATATCTGAGTGTCATTTCTGGTGAGGAATGTGCTAATAATTCTTGTATGGTTAATATATCTGCTCCACCATTTAACAATTTCACTGCATAAGTATGTCTAAACTGATGAGTTTTGAAATGGAAGACTTCACCTTGTTCATCAAGAATATTTTTTGTTTTTGCTAAATGATTTAAGTGTGCTCTGACCATATGCTGTGTAAAGGGCATTCCTTTTCTTTTTCCTTTATGAATAGCAAAAATATAATTATTAGGGTTGTTATCTTTTGTACTTTTAATTTTAGAATTGGCTATTAAAACTGCTACTATATCAGCTAATTCATTATCGATTGGTATCCTATGTCCTTTAACAAAAGTTTTAGCAATATCAGTAATTATTGAAAACTTTCCATTAACTTTTGCAAGACAATTATTTTTTAATGTTAATACATCAGAAATTCTTAGTCCTGTTTTAAAAGCTATCCAAACTACAGGTATTAAATCTTTGTGCAAATCATTTATATGCTCAAAAAGCTGTTCCAATACAAAATCTGGGATATAATCAATTTGGCTACTATTTTTCTTTTCGCGCTTAGGAAAGTCTTGAGGATAAATTAAAAAACGTATATCTTCAGAGGGGGCTATATCATAATTTTGACTAGCAATATCATTTAAGAACCTTCTAATTGCTTTTAATTCTTCTCTAACGAAGTTCCTAGAACTTTGCACATTTTTACTATTAGCATATTCAAATAAAAATTCTATATATGCTTCGATATGACATCTATCTAGTTCATTTAAACTATTCCTTGTTTCTTTATTTTTAGATATATTTTGAAAAAACCTAGTCAAAACTCTTATATAAAATCTTGCTGTAGCAAATGCTATATCACCAGTTATCAAACGATTTTTTAAATATTTTTTTGCTAATTCTCGCATTTTAATTGACTCAATTTTTTCAAAGTTCAAATAATTACCAGTTAGTGTTTTATTATAACTCAATCCATATTTTTCTAAATTTCTAATATCCCATTTATCTTTTTCCCATTCTTCTCGCTTATCAATAAATTTATTTAGATTAATATACATATTCTTTAAAAAAGAAGCTAGTCCACTTTTATGTTCATAATCACCAAAAACTATTGTTGATGATTTTCTTTTTATAGGTATATTATTTTTAGTCAACCAACTAAACCAGTACTTTTCTAACATATTAATATCACAATCTAGTAAAGAATTTAAATTTGGATAAACTTCATTAAAGAACTCAGCAATCTTGTTAAGTTTCACTGCTCCAGTATTAAATACATTAGATAAAGACCAATCCTCTTTAACTATAAGTTTCAAAAAAAGGTATTTAAATTCTAAATTCAAATTTTCACTTTTAATCCTAAAGAAAATATTTTTTCTTTTGTCTTTATAGTTCTTGATACTATCTTGAAATTGCTCGAACTTGTTAAAAGCTGAAATGTGCCATTCATCATTTTTTAAAAAGTAATCATCATATATTTCAGTTATTAGCACTTCTCCTTTTATGTTTATAGTTCTACTTTGTAATGTACATAATTCATTAATCATAGTACTGTTTGTAGGCAAATTAATTGGTATTGACATAGTTATTCCCCTTTATTAAAAACTTGAAATTGATGCTTAACTTTATTCCAATCTTCACGTATATCTTCTTCAGTGGGATGAACATATAAATTAATAGTCGTTTGTATATTACTATGACCGAGTCTTTCTTGAACTTGTTTAATATCCTTAGTTTCATTATAAAAAACAGTTGCATGTGTATGGCGAAATAAATGGGGGTGAACATTTATAGATGTTTTATGTTTTAGCCTTTTAAATAATGAATATATATCACTATAATGCATAGCTTCTCCTACATTTCTACCCTTTATTTTTACAAAAAGATAATCAGAACATATGGAAAGTTCGTCAATTATTTCGTACACATAATCGTCATATAAATCAATTAACGATTGAGAAATAAATATTTTTCTTTCACCAGTTTTTAAATAAGTACCATTGCTATTAAATCTATTTTTCAAAACTATTTGGTGACCTTTTCTAAAATCAAATTTGATATCATCAATGCGTAATGATAATACCTCACCTATACGTAATCCTGTTTCATATAATAATTGTATTAAGAATTTATCTCTAATATTATTAGCTGCTCCTAATAATTTCTTAACCTCAACATTGGTTAACACTTCTAGTTTTTTCTTTGGTTCTTTTACTTTCAAAATATTTTTCAACATTCCATAGTCCTTGTTTACGTGATGCATGAAACTTTTATATTTTTTAGAGTATTTACTTTCCGTATGTATAAAATCATAGAAATTAACATCTAATTTTTTGCTCCTATAGAGATAATCATAAAAATTAGATACTACAGTAATAGTCAGATTAATTGTCTTAGGACTAATGCTTTTTCCTTTTCGGTGATAAGAGAGGACATTCTCATATTCAAAAGGTGTTTTCATCCATCTTATAAAATCAACAAAGTTATCAAAACTAACTTCTTTATAGCATATCTTTTTACTTTCTAAGTAAACAAAAAATTTTTTTAGTGCATAGGCATAGGTTTTCTTGGTATTTAAACTTTTATTAACACTATCCAGATACTTCAAATATCTTACTGCATCTACTATAGGTTCATTATTACCATCTAAAATCATAAAATTGATACCATTCTTAGATTTTACTTCTACTATTTTCATAATAATCTCATTTCTAATTTTAATAGTATAAGTATACACTATTCGAACTCTTTTTACATCATACATATTAAACTTATTACACGTAATAAAAAAAGACTATTTAATATTTTTACTTTGTTCATTTTTTCTTAAAATATGATTCATTTTAAACAAAATAGTCTATATCCTTCAATATATATATAACCTTTTGCAGTGATGCCTGAACAGTATGAACGCATAAACGCTTTTATCGAAAATCAAAATAAAATAGCGATGCCCTCTTTGTCGGATGATCAATTCAATATTCTGAATCGACGATTAATTGAAAAATATACAACGCATCAACTCGCTATGATTAGTTATTTTAGAAATGGTACAATTCATTCTATCGTTGCTTATATTAAACGTATTGATACTTTAAAGCGGTATATTACAATTAGTAATGAGAATGGCTCACAAACAATGCAACTCGATTTTGCAGTATTATGTCACATTGAATAATAAAAAAAGAGCGGGAATTGAACTCAATTCCGCTCTTATTTATCATTTATTTACTTGTTGTGACACCTTCATAGCCAATATCTACTTCTACTGTTCTTCCATGTGTGATAACAAAAGAAACAATTAATCCATCTTTCTTAGGTTGATATTCGAAAATACCACTTTTTTTATCACTTGGAGTACCTTTTACTTTTTTAAAATCTGAGCCATACGCTTTTTTCAATTGATCATATGTTAAATCCCCTTTAACACTAAATTGAACTTTATTCGCCTTCTTGTCATCTTTACTTACACCAGTAAATGTTTGGTTATATTTTTCAAGTTTTTTATTACTATGCACTTTTTCAAATTTTATTCCATTCATTGTTACATTTCCATATTTAACTGCTTTAATAAACTGTTTATTGGTTACAAATTTTGCGTCTTTATCTACATACCCGTTATATACATAATATGGCTTTGTAGCTGCATGCGCTGTATCCTCGATTGGTAAAACAGTTGTACTTACGCCTAACATTGTCCCAAATGCTAAAGTAACTGATGCTATAGATTTAACTATTTTATTCATGATTGTCCTTCTTTCTCTAATGGATTTTTATTTCACTATTATTATCTCATACTCTTTGTCTTAATTCACTGTACTTTAGATGTATCTATCACAGAATTATGTAAATAAAATGTAATATGATTTGGTTATATACATACTACCTATTTGTTGAACTTTGATTATAATAAACTAAAGAAATGAATTAAAAATGGAGGACTATCATTTGAAAAAAATATTAGCAACTATAGTCATTATATTACTTATTGTGGCATTAGGATTTTCAGTCTTTTTTGCAGCCACTCATTCCAATCAATCTGACTCAAATCAAACACAATCTAATAAAAAGAAAGATAAAAAAGAAACTACTTCTGAAAGTCATACAGTTCAATCTAATGAAACAAGTCAGTCTGACAATGGTACCACTGCGCAATCTGAGTCAACAAGTCAATCAATACAAGAACAACAACAAACGACGCAACGTCCCTCTACTGTTCAGACTACACAGCCAAAAACAAGTGAATCATCAACTACGTCACAATCACAACATCGTTCAGAAAGTAACACATCAAAACAACCCACATCTCAAAGCACAGAAGACAAACCATCTTCAGAGCAAACATCAACTGAACAACCTTCAACAGAAGAAAAACCTTCATCGCAACAAAGTACGAAGTCTTCTACTGAAAGTCATACTAATCATAGTAGTGAATCTAATAACAAATCTAATTAAAAATAATAGCCTGACTGATAATGATGTTTCATTATCAATCAGGCTCTTTTATTTTCTATTCTGTTACTTTACTTTCTTCTACACGTTTCGCAATTTTAGTCATAATTGGATCTAAGAATGGTTTAGCAATAAATCCTATTAAGAAGAAACCAAGACCGAAGAGTCCAAATATGATTAATTTTGTAATTAAAATTTCTGGTACAATACCACCGACTACTTCACGTAAACAATCAATTAAATACGTAAATGGTAGGTACGGCGAAATGTTTTGGAAGAACTTAGGTAGTGTAGCCACTGGGAAGGTACCACCGCCACCTGCAATTTGTAATACTAAAAGAATGATGGCTACCGCTTTACCTGGGTTACCCAGTATAGATACACATGTATAAACAATAGTATTAAACACTATGGCTCCAAAAAGTGCAACAAGTACAAACAATAATGGTGATTCTACTTGCGCATGAAGTAAGAATAAGTCACCTGTTGTAACAATGAGGGTTTGCAATATTCCCATTGTTATAAAGAACATCCCTTTACCAAGATATTCTTGACGTTTTGTTAATTGATCAGCAAGTTCTTCATGTTTGTTGTGTACCGTTAATAAACTTACTAATAATAAGGCACCTACCCAAATAGCTAATGCCGTATAGAATGGTGTCATACCTGAACCATAATCTCTGACTGGGAAAACATCAACTGTTTTCTTATTGATTGGATTCGCGATAACATCTGCTTGTTTTTTCAAATCATTTTTTAGACTATTAACAAGCTTATCTACTGCATCATCATCGTCCAATTGATTGAATATATCATTAGCCTTATTTAAATCTCTTTCGATGCCAGGTAATTTTGTTTGTGCAAAGTTCGCTAAATTCGCTAAAGCTTCTTTTGCTTTTGGCTGATTCTCATCTAATAAATCTACTGCGTTATCGTATTTATCAAATAATGTTGGTAAGTTAGCATTAACAGTAGCTGTTGCATTCGCAAGACGTTGTTCTAAATCAGGTAAATCATTACGTACAAAGTCTGCAGCTTTTGCTACATTTTTTCGTACTGTTGGGAAGTAATTTTTAGCAGTTTGAGTTGCTTCAATATATCCCGCTTCAAGTGATGGTAATTCACTTTGAAGTGTTGCAATACGAGTTTGACCATTACCTACAATATCTTGACCTGCTTGAATCACTTGATTAATCGTATTTAATTTAGATTGCACATCTGATAATACGACTTGGCCTTCACTTAATTGTTTTGTAATATCATTAGAAACTACAAGTAAACGATGATTTAAATTATCTTTAATGTAATCTCTATAACTACCTAAACCAGAATTTAAAGCTGGCAAGCTTCTTAATACATTAATAGACTCCGCACTACCTTTACCACCACTTGATAATGCATCAATCAATTGGTTAGTAGAACGTAACGTATCATTAATACGGTTATTGGTACTTTCGATTCGTTTAATTTGTGGTGCTAAATTCACATGTTCACGTTGTTGTAATTCTTTTAATACATCAATCAATTGTTGATTGTATTTTGAAGTGTTTTCTAAACGTCCTTTAATATTTCGAAGCATGTCATTATATTCTGTTGGACGATTAGAGGCAATAACACCATACGTTATATCTCTTAATGCTTTTACATCAGATTGTGATGCCTTAGCTTGCTTATCCGCATTTGAAGATAATGCAAGTAATGCTTCAGCAAGTCCACTATTCATTGATTTAACATCTTCATTCGAAAGAATCTGACCATTAGGTAATTGATCATTATTCGAACTATTACTTAGTTTTTGAATCGTATATTGAGGCATACCGTTGTCATTAGTTGTCGCACTTTGTTGTCGTAAATTATTATTCACATTACCATTAACTGCTTGTGCTCGCCTAGTTGCCTCTTGATAATCCCCAACACGTTGCTTAGCCATACCTAAATAACCTTGCGCATCATTAAGTTGTTGATTCGCTAAGTCTAATCCTTGACTCGCAATCTCTACCCCTCTATTAATTTTAGGGAATGTCTGAGGAATATCATCTGCTGCTACATTCACTAATTTCTGAATGTTAGGCATATATTCATTCAATGCGAGAATTAGTTTTGCTTTTTGATTTAAAGAAGGAATCGCTGCATTGACATCATTTAATTTTTGTTGAGCATTTAAAATATCATCTTTATAGGTATCTAAATCACGGAATTGATTCGCATATTGATCAAGCTGATCTTGATGATCATTAAGATAAACAATTCTATCTGCAATTTTATTCAATTTAGGTAAAGATTGATGGGCAGTATAGACTGCATTTTTAATTTTATCGATAGTTGGTACTTCGTCTTCAATTTGAAGACCTACTTTATTTGCTGCTTTCAATAATGCTTTCGTTACAGTAGTATTAAATTGTTTATTGGCTTCATCAACAATAATTGTCGAACCGGTATCAGTCATTTTAGGGGCGACAGCATTAATTTTTTGGTTCACTTTATATGTAATATCTGCTTTTTCCGGATGTTTACGAAGTGTTCCCGTAATTTGATGTGTAAATTTCTTAGGTATATAAATTCCTGCATAATATTTACCCATTCGTATTTCATGATCTGCTTTCTCCCGACTGACAAATTGCCAATCAAATTTATCATTGTTCTTCAATGTGTCTTCGAGCGTATTACCTACATTAATTTTCTTACCTCGAATTTTATCGCCTTGGTCTTCGTTTACAACTGCCACTTTAATATGACCTGTATTACTATATGGATCCCACATTGCCCATAAATTAAACCATGCGTAAAATGAAGGTAAAATTGCCAAACCGCCTAGAATTACCCAAGCAGCAGGTGTTTTAGCGACACGCTTTAAGTCTGTCAAAAATAGTTTAAACGCGTTCTTCATTTTCACTCTCCTAAAAATGAAATATTAAGAATTTATATCAATATGATTTAAAACATTGTTTTTTATATCGTAGAATTAGTATAATACTTTTATCACGAATGCCATAATTAGTTGATATACGTCAACAATTAAAATGGTACTCATGCATTATAGCAGAAAATAATTTTAGCGACAAAACTAATGCTACGTTAAAATACGATAGAAATCGTCTGACTTAAGACGGATTTATAAAATATATTATACAAAATTAAGGAGCGTTTATTGATGTCGAAGCAAAAATTTATGATATATTTGCTAACTACAACTCTGGTTTTACCAACATTTACATCTAGTGTTGCTCAAGCTGAAGAGAATACAAAAGAAACTAAAACATCTGAATCAAATAATGAGGATTCAACTTCTACATCAGAAACAACACATACTGAAAGCAATGAAACTCCATCTTCAGAAGATTCAACTTCTGATAGCTCTGATAATAAAAAGCCAGACTCTCAGTCAAAAGAAAGTCAATCAGACACAGTTTCAAATGAAGATGCCGCTTCTCATTCTAAACCATCATCAACACATTCGAAAAATAATCGTTCATCTAATACTAAAGATGAAGATACGTATCATACACCCTTATCTGTATTTAACATGAATGATTCAAATCATTCATTCTCATCAAATTTTTTAGATCCTAGTCACTTTGAAAATGGCTTTAGTTTAACAAGTTTGATTTCATCTTTATTCCATTTTGATGATGATATTTCTAAATATGAACATGTTGAAAGTGATTCATCTTCATCTAATACTAATGATGACAAAAATGCAACGAATACAACTTCTTCAGATGAAGATCGTACTGAATCATCACAGCAACACACAACAATCGATGCATCACCTCAAGACTCATCTGACAAGTCAAATAGTCATACCACATCATCAAATCAATCTGATGTACTAACAGAAAATAATCAATCAGATCAACCGTCTGAGTCATCATTTAAATATAGTAACAGTAATAACAATCATTCAACTGATGATTCTAGCGTAAGCAAAGCTTTAGATTCATTGAATCAATTAGCTTCCGATTTAAATGATTCTAATAATAATGAGTCATCGACATCTGAAAGTAGCAATCAATCAGCATCACAGCAAACAACAAACAACACAACATCTCAAACCGCTCAGGAAGATCAAGCAACGTCTAACAAAGATCGTCAACAATCAGAGGATGTACTAGATGCGCTTCTTGATAAATATAGTGATAAAGCACAACAAACACATGAAGACTATACATCATCTAAAAAAGACAGCACATCTCAAGCATCACAAAATGAAGATTCAAAAAAAGATACATCAACAACTCAAGACCAACTAGACACAAATAAAGACAATCCACAATTACCAACGGAAAAACAACTAAAACATAAACAAGAAGCACCACAATCATTTGAAAATGATTTTAAACAAAGTAATACACGCGCTATAAGTTTATTCCAAGACGTACCACAATTAGATGGGAACAATGTTACTAATGGAAAGATGGCAGTGGTAGAAAATAAAGCAACACGTGAATTTATTACATCTATTGCTAAAGATGCGCATAAAATTGGGCAAGATAATGACATTTATGCTTCTGTCATGATTGCGCAGGCCATTTTAGAATCAAGTTCAGGTAATAGCGCTCTTGCACAAGCACCAAACTACAATTTATTCGGTATGAAAGGTAGTTATAAAGGCGCTTCAGTTAACTTCAATACACTTGAAGCTAGTAGCGATAATCATATATTTAGTATTAATGCTAGTTTCCGTAAATATCCAAATCTTAAAGCTTCATTAAAAGATTATGCTGATTTAATCAAACACGGTATTGACGGTAATCCTACAATTTATAAATCATCTTGGAAAAACATTGCACCAAGTTATCGTTCAGCAACACGTCATTTAAGCCAAACTTATGCGACTGATCCAAACTATGCAACGAAATTAAATAGCTTAATTGAACATTACAATTTAACTGATTTTGATAAAAAACACATGCCTGATTTAGATAAATACTCAACATCAACAGGAAGTAGTGGCACAGATGTTTCAGGAAGTGCATTTAAGCCATTTTCAATTTCAGATGTTGCTTCACCGTATCCATATGGTCAATGTACTTGGTATGTGTACGAACGTGTTCAACAATTTGATAAACATGTAGGCGGTCATTGGGGCGATGCACATAACTGGGATAATAGCGCTGAAGACGCAGGGTATAATGTAAGTACAACTCCTAAAAATCATACAGCAGTTGTATTTGAAGCAGGCCAATCTGGAGCAAGTGCGTTATATGGCCACGTTGCTTTCGTTGAAAAAGTCAATGATGATGGCTCAATCATTATTTCAGAATCAAATGTAAAAGGATTGGGTATTGTATCCTATCGTCAAATTGATGCGGATACTGCCTCATCTTTACACTACATTCAACCTAAATAAATGCATAAAAAAGCCATTGAGTTTCAAAAATTTGAAACTCAATGGCTTTTTATTATGAATATACTAATACTTGGGCAACTAATAAGCCACCGCCAAAGATAAATACAAAAACGACAATTGGCCATACAAATTTAAACCAATGTGAATATTTCATATCCAACATTTGTAATGTAGCCATAATCAATCCTGTTGGTGCTAAAAATAGCATCGCATATTGTCCAAATTGATACGCTGTAACAATCACAAATCGAGGAATACCTACTGTATCAGCAAGTGGTGCAAATATTGGCATGGCAAGTACAGCCAATCCTGATGATGAAGGAATAATAAATCCTAGGAAGAAAAAGATAATCAATAATACAAGAATAAACAGTGGGCCATTCGCATGTTTTACGAGTGATGATGAAAAATGTAACACTGTATCTGAAATCAGTCCATCATTCATAATCCTATTAATACCACGTGCAAGACCAATGATTAATGATACGCCTACTAAGCTTGATGCACCATTAACAAATGCATCGACCACTTTTTTCTCACCTAATCCATTCTTACCTAATGCGACAATAAGCATAATCACAATGGTAAAGGCTAAAAACATAGACGCCATAATCGGGAACCACCATCCCTGAGTCATGACGCCCCAAACCATAATTGGGAATGGCAAGATAAAGAGTATTAAAATAATTTTTTCACGTAAGGTAAAGATACTGTCTTCACTATTATTCTTAATCACTGACCATTGTCGTTCAAACTTCACTTTATCATCATAAGTGTATGATCGTTTGGGATTTTTTTTAATGCGTTTTGCATACCAATATAAATATCCTATCGTAAAGATGGTTGCTACAATAAGTCCAGCAATACGCCAATATAATCCATCTACAAAGGTTGTTCCTGCAGCATTAGAGGCGATGACTACTGAAAAAGGGTTAACGGTTGAAAACGTACTCCCAATAGAACTCGCCAGGAAAATAGACCCTACACATATAATGGAATCATAGCCCATCGCTATAAAGATAGGTACCAACACTGGATAGAAAGCGACCGCTTCTTCTTCAATGCCACATAACGTTCCACCTAAAATCATTAAGATGGATACCATAAAGACCAGTAAAAATTCATGTCCTTTAGTTTTTTTAGTTAATGCTAATAATCCCGATTCAAAAGCACCACTCGTTTGTACGACGCCTATTAAACCACCAAGCACAAGAATAAATACCATGACATCGACAGCTTCAATCGTTCCATTTACCATACTTGTCGTAATTTGATCGGGACCCGCTGGCTTTTGTTTCAAGCGCTCGTAAGTTCCAGGAATCGATACCGGTTTATTGATAGCACCTGATTTAAATTGGTTCACATCAATCTTGACACCTAATTTGTCAAGTTGATCTTGTGTCCCTGGGACTGTCGTTGTTTTATGATGTGCATCGACAATCTTAAATTCATGCGCTCCTGCATGATAAGAAAGCTTAGAATACGCACCTGCTGGCACAATCCAAGTTGCTAACACTGCAATAATGGTTAAAATAAATAAAATTGTAAATGCACCAGGCATTTTTAATCGAAACCGTTTTTTCTCTTTGTTATCAGATACTGTATGAGATACACCTTCACTGTGTTCCATGCTCCCCACCCCTTTAATCTTAATCACTTCAACATGTACTACGTCATAATTACAATTGAGTCATTTTCAAATTGTTTTTTCATACTTTAAGTTTATGTCTAATGCATATGACATTCAATGATGATGTAAAGTAAATAGATTATTATTCATACTTTGGATACATCTTTTACATATGTTGAGTTGTCCATTTAAGTGCAACAACTCACCATATAAAAATAGAGTAAATAATTAATGTTCAATGGCATTAATTATTTACTCCTATTTATTTGGTTTAGTTATTAGATTGGTGATGTTTACGACGACTGAACCATACAAGTGCCCCACCTGCAATAGCAATCACTGCTGCAATCGGAATCCAGTTTTTCTTAATGGCTTCACCTGTTGCAGGTAATGATAAATTTCCATCACTATTAAATAAACCGCTAAGTAAACCATCATCGCCTAAATGACCTAATGATAAGCCTTGTGTTGGATTAGGAATATCACTTATACCGTCAAGTAAGCTGTTTCCATTTGTTAATCCATCAAGCAAACTACTACCTGAAGGAAGATTGCCTAATAGACTTGAACCAAGATTTGAACCACTTGTGTTACCCGTAATACGATCTAATAATGATGGGCGATTTACAATTGGATCAAGAATATAATTTAATCTATTTTTGGCTTGACCTAAGCTATTTTGAAGTTGTAATAAGTCATTTGCTTTACCGTTAATTGTACTTTTCACTAAATCCAAAGCATTCGCTTTGTCAGATTGTACTCTTGAAATAATATCAGCTAAAACCTTCGCTTTTGCTTGGTTTAATTTTGTTGCTAACATTGTTTCAATAGCTTGTTTACGATTAGACGTTTTATCTAAAATATCATTTAAAATATCATCACTAGACACAAGACCATGTTGATTAAATGCTTGTTTTAAGCGATCAACAATTTGTGAATTTGTTAAATGGTCATTGGCTAATCGTTTCGCAATAGTAGCCGCTTCATTTTGCCCTAAACGTGTAGATAAAATTGTTTTTAATAAATCCTCTTTATTAGTAGCTTGTTCTAACATAGATTTTAAAATGTCATCACTCGTTGTTGAAGTTAATCCATCAATTTGTTTCATAATCTGATCTGCAATTTGTTTATCAGACTGCCCTTTTGTTTTAATATTTTTCAAGATGTGTTGTGCTTCATTTTTACTAAACACGCTGTTTAATATATCTTCAACTGCATGTTGTTTGTCAGACGCTTGTTGCAAACGATTAAGAATAATATCACGGTTATTCTCTATATTTTTACGTACAGTTTCAATGTCATTATCAATAGCTTGTTTATCTTTTTTCGCTAAATCAGCTTGATTTTGAATTTTATCACGTAAATCAGATAATTGATCTAATTTACGATTGATATATAAATGACTGGCATCATCTTTACTATTTTCAATTTTAGCAATAGCTTGATTAATTTTTTCAGTTTCAGATAATTGGTGATTCACTTTATCGAATTGGTGATGTCGTGCATCTGTATCTAAGTCTTGATCTTTATGAGTATCGTTTAATTTAGCTAATCCATCTAATATATGATGGTTTGAATTAGAATGTGTTGTATTTTCTGTTGTTGGCGCATCTTGAATGCTAGATGATTCAGTTGTCTCCTCTTCTGTACTATTTTCATCACTTGGTAATTGATTTGAATCGTTTTCTTTTGAACTTTCGATGTCTTTTTTAGCACTATCAATATCATTTTTAATACTATCTAATTTATCAACAATAGACGTTTCTGATTTAGAAGAGGTTGTTTGGTTTGAAGGTTTCTCTGTTGTTGGCACTTCTTTTGGTGATTCTTCCGTAGTAGGTTCCTCTTTCGTTACTTCATCAGTTGTGTTTTCAGAAGTATTTGATTCAGAAGACGAGGATTCATTTGATGTTGTTGCATCTTTTTGTTGACCGCTATCAACTTTATTAGATAAAGTATCTAGATCTGATACGATGTTATCTAATTCATTTGATATATTAGATGTATTATCAGCAGAAGTGTCGTTACTTGTTGTAGCCTTTTCTTCTTCTTCTGTTGAAGCATCTTGAGTGCTAGATGATTCAGTGCTATTATCCTTGTTTGAAACGTCAGTTGTGTTTTCTTGTGCTGTTACTTTATTTTCTTTTTTCGCTTCTTTGATTATATCTTTAATTTCATTCTGATTTTTAGCACTTTCAATATCTTCTTTATAACTTTTTAACTCAACTGCACTTAAATGTTTTAGTTGCTTAATGTCTTTTTTCGCTTTATTCATTGCATCTTGTAAATCTTTTTGAACATGTGTTGTAGTTTCAGAAGTTGCTGTTTCTGCATCTTGTGTTGCTGCAAATGCATCTTTAGTAAACCCGTAACCTACAAGTGAACTACTTAATATTAAAGCTGAACATGACACTTTTAAATACGAACTTAGCTTCGACATTTTACGATTTTTGTTTTGCGTATTTTTATTCATTAATGCCACCCTTTTTTAGTGATATTCCATTTCATTATATAACATTTTACATAAAACTTGAATGTCTTATTATATTTTTATTTATTCGTTTTAATCAAAGATTAAACATCATTAACTATTATATTTTTAAGCGTTTTATATTCATTTTTCGAATATTCGTTACCTCTACTGAATACTGATATTGACCTGTTAAATCAATCAGCGATAAAAACTTATTGTGTCCTGCGCCTGTATCTATAGATAATTCATTTTTATTTTTATAAATCTCGTCTTTCTTTAATCCATAGCGATTATTCGGTACATGACCATGAACTAAATATTTATTTTTAGGAATCTGACGATTAAGCGAATGTGAATAATGTCCAGTAGTATATTCTTTAATCTGCTTATTCAAAGGTTTATTGGTATCTATTCCTGCATGTGCAAAAATATAATTACCAATCACTTCAACAGCAGATAATTCACGTAAGAACGGATGCCAACGCTTAATCTTTTTATCTTTACTATTTAACCAGCGCATTTCATGATTACCTGCTAAAGCAAGCGCACCACGTCGTTTTAACCTTTTAACTAATTTTAATGTTCCAAATGAATCCGGTCCATTATTGACATAATCCCCCATAAGTACGAGCTGATCTTTTTTTGGATTATATTTTGCTCGTTTTAAAAGTATGGAAAGGGCTTTTCGATGTCCATGAATATCAGAAATCACAAGTAGTCTTTCTGACATGTAAATCTCTCCTTAAATGTAAATGCTTTATGTTGTAAGATTTGTTAAGCAACATTGTTATTACCCTCAATTTTTAATTTAATACATGAGAGCGTAACAAAATTTTTATTCAATCCTCTACTGATAATACTGTATATTCCATTATAATGTATCAACATTAACTAACTTTAAACAATTTATTAACGTAACCTCAAAATTCTTTCTTTAATATAAACAATAGAATAGAAAAAATTTATATATTTTGGGGAATTAATTTATGAATACAAAACAAATGATGATTTTTAAAAATTTTGTTGAATTGCAGAATGAAAATGCTGTTGCTGAAAAACTGGGGATAACGCAACCAACTGTAACATTTCATCTAAAAAATTTAAATAACGAACTTGGAATACCCTTATATTTTAAAAAAGGGAAATGTTTCAATTTAACAGATGCTGGAGACTTACTTTATCGTAATTCTAATAAAATGCTAAATTTAATTGATGAAACAACACATATGATTGAAGAATTCAAACAATCCAAACGTGGGACTTTACGCGTTGGAGCAAGTCATGCACCTATTTATAGTATTCTTCCTAGCACTTTAAAAAAATATATGCATGATTATCCAAATATTGATATGAATTTAATTGTAGATACTGCTCCTATGATACTAAAGAAAATAAAAGATAGAGAGATTGATATCGGCGTTATTTCAGAAAAAGGATTCAATGAAAAAGAATTGAAAGTGAAACGTCTTCAAGAAAATCCACTTGTTATCGCAATGGATAAAAGACATCCTTTGGCTTCAAAAACAGATATTTCATTAGAAGATTTAAATGCGTATCGTTTCATTATTCATAGTAGTGGTTCAACACGAGAAAGTATTGATGATTGGCGAAAAAACAATTTTATTGATTTAAATGTTCATATGGAATCAAATAGTATTAGTAGTATATTAACCATTATTAAAGATTCTAATTATCTGAGTCTTGTAAGTCAAAGCACCTTATTCCATCATCCTAATATTATTGGCAAGTCATTAAAAGAAGGCCCACCTTCAAGTTATATCTCTATCGTTTACCGGGCAGATCATCATCTCACTGCTCTTATTCAAAACTTTATGACATTAATCTATTCTTTAAAAAATGAAAGTATTTAGACGTCAATGAGATGAAAAGATCATTTATATAACCAAAGGAGTAGAAAACAATTCTTGTAGAATTCATTTTCTACTCCTTTTAATTATTTTATTAAATGTAAATTTATTATAAATTTTATTAATAAATAACTATAAAAATGATAACATTTTTACATTATATTAATAAATCGCTATAAAAATTTGTCTGTTCCTAATATAATAAAATTAAGAGAACACCGTTTTCATCAATTTTGATATGAAGGAGGCTGAGTTGATGCTTATACTTTCTATTATTTTACTAGTAGTTGGTATCATACTCATCTCTATTAGTAGCTTCGTCGCATATAGACAAGATATTGATCTTAGAGAAAAAATATATTTACCTGGCGTTTTATTTGTACTCATTGGTGCAATTTGTCTTATCGGATATTTCGTAGCTTAAATTTATACATATCATAAAGAGAAGGATAACGAATTTTAAATGAATGTTATCCTTCTCTTTTTTATGCTCCTCCTCACTTCTTCTATAAAAAAACAACAATTTTAATAAAATGTTGCATTTTCCAACATCTTAAATTTTTTAATGGTACACATATAATCAAACTCTTGTTAAATTATAAAATACGTTCTATTAACGTACATTGTCTAATAACGCTATTTTAACAATAAAAGGAGGTATTATATTGGCAAATCTATTATATAAACTTGGTACATTTATCGCTAAGCATAAATGGCTAAGTATTATTATATGGTTAGTCGTACTTGGTGTAGTGATTGCGCCTCTATTAGTTACTTCACCAAAATTTGATAGTGATATCAAAATGAATGGATTAAAATCCATTGATACGAATGATAAAATCAGTAAAGAATTTCATCAAGACAGTGAAAAAGCGTCCATGAAGATTGTCTTTCATTCAAATAAAGAGGATGGATTGAAAGATAAAACAACGAAAAAAGACATAGAGGATGCCTTAGATAATATTAAACAAGATGATGATTATATACAAAACATTTCTAATCCATATGAGTCGGGACAGGTCAATAGTGAAGGCGATACAGCTATTGCTAATATCAGCTATGTTGTCCCTCAAACAAGTATGCAAGATTCATCTAAAAAGATAGTAAATAAAGCACTTCAAGATATTAAAGATAATCACAACATTCAAATTGAAAAAACAACTGGTATGTCAATGGGCTCTGAACCTGGTGGTGTTTCTGAAATAGTAGGTATCGTAGTTGCTTTCATTATTTTACTTATCACATTTGGCTCTCTTATTGCAGCAGGTATGCCAATTATTAGTGCGATTCTTGGTTTAGTAACAAGTGTCGGTATGATTTCATTACTTACATTTATGTTTGACATTCCAAACTTCACATTAACACTAGCTGTAATGATTGGCTTAGCGGTAGGTATTGACTATTCTTTATTTATTCTATTTAGATATAAAGAAATTAAAAAATCAGGTACTGCCACGGTAGAAGCAATTGGTAAAGCAGTAGGTACTGCAGGTAGTGCTGTTATCTTTGCTGGTATTACAGTAATGATGGCAGTGTGTGGTTTATCACTAGTAGGCATTGATTTCTTAGCAATTATGGGATTTGCTTCAGCTATTAGTGTGTTATTCGCTGTTTTAGCAGCCTTAACATTACTTCCTGCATTAATTAGTATTTTCCATAAAAGTATTAAAATTAAAAATAAGCCTACTAAAAATAAAGACCCTAAACATCATCCATGGGCTAAATTCGTTGTAGGTAAACCTGTGCTTGCAACGATTATTAGTTTAGTGATTCTTATTCTAGCTATCATTCCAATCACAGGCATGCGTCTTGGTATTCCTGATGACAGTCTTAAACCAAACGATTCTTCTGAGCATAAAGCGTATCAACTGATTTCAGATAATTTTGGTGAAGGCTATAACGGACAAATTGTAATGTTAGTGAATACTAAAGATGGTGGAAGTAAAACATCAATTGAAAATGATTTAAGTAATATGCGTAGAGATATAGAAGATTTAGATAATGTAGATACAGTATCTAAAGCACAATTGAATGGTAATAATCACTATGCTATCTTTACGATTATTCCAAATGAAGGTCCAAACGCTAAATCTACCACAGATCTTGTATATGAATTGAGAGATTATCACAAAGATGCCGAAGATAAATATCATTATGACACTGAGATTTCTGGTCAAAGCGTCATTAATATCGATATGTCAGAAAAACTGAATGATGCTATCCCAGTATTCGCTAGCGTTATCGTTATACTAGCATTTATTTTACTTATGATTGTATTTAGATCTATCCTTGTACCATTAAAAGCAGTACTTGGATTTGTCTTATCATTAATGGCAACCCTTGGATTTACAACCTTAGTCATGCAAGATGGTGTGATGAGTGGTCTATTTGGTGTAGACAATACAGGTCCATTACTTGCCTTTTTACCTGTTATTACAATCGGTTTATTATTCGGATTAGCCATTGACTATGAATTATTCTTAATGACACGTGTTCATGAAGAATACAGCAAAACTGGAGATAATGATCACTCTATTCGCGTAGGTATTAAAGAAAGTGGTCCAGTTATCGTTGCCGCTGCATTAATTATGTTCAGTGTGTTTATTGCCTTTATCTTCCAAGATGATACTGCAATTAAATCAATGGGTCTTTCTCTTGCATTTGGTGTATTATTTGATGCTTTTATTGTCAGAATGACATTAATTCCTGCTTTAACTAAATTATTCGGTAATGCATCTTGGTACTTACCGAAATGGTTAGGTGTTATATTACCTAAAATTGATGTTGAAGGTAAAGCATTAGAAGAACATCATGAATCTTCTACTTCTAATTACAAACATTCAGAGGCCCCTCGTTATAGAGAATTCGTTGATACACAAGATGTATCTTATCAACATCAAAATCGCAGCTATGCTACCCATTCTAATAATTATAATGCATATGATGATGTTGATTACGAAGCTTTATATACCGAAGAAGGTACACCTGAAACGGTTCATTCTAAGCGACAAGAACAGCATGACACTACAACTTATTTTGATAAAACCACACACCTATACAAAGATTTAACTGATAATAATACGGAGCAGGATGTATTATTTAAAGCATTGATGCTTTATGCCCGCGAACATAATCAACATGTTTACGATAAATATCAAACGAGTCATACAGACAATAGAAAAGATGATCAGGGAGGCGAAAGATATTGATGCTTAAATCACGCGTATCAAAATTTTTAGCACTATTAGCCACACTCACACTAGCCATAGTTTTAAGTGCCTGTGGGAATAGTCAATCCAACTCCTCTACACAAAGTAAAACCGAATTAGGAGACAAAACGATTGAAATCCCTTATATTGCAAGTGATAATTCAACTGCACGTTCACTTGTGATTGCGGAAGTATTAAAGAAAGCTGGTTATGATGTTACAACTACACCTGTGCCAGCAAGTGGACCATTATATGCAACAGTGTCTGCAAGTGATGATGCATTTCATGCTTCAGGTATTTTTCCAGAAACAGATAAAAGATATTATGATAAATTTAAAGATACACTTACTTTATATGATGACAAACATTTAATTGATCATGTTAATGTTGGATTAGCAGTACCTAAATATGTTCAGAACATTGATTCAATTAAAGATTTAAAAGATGATAAAGATTTTGGTAAATCTGTAGATTGGACAATTCAAGGTACTGATAACAGAAATGGTGTTATGCAACAAACGAATGATGAATTAGATAGAGACGATTTGAGTAAATATAGCCTAGATAAAAGTTCCGATCAGGAACAATTCAAAAAAATTCAAAAAGCATATCAACAACAACAACCTATTCTTTTCACATCAATGGAACCAAATTGGTTCTCGAAAGAATTAGATGTCAAAATGCTTAAAGATCCAGACAAAATTTATGGAAACAATAAGCAACATATTGATTTAGTATTCAATCATAATTTTAAAGAAAAACATCCAGCGGCATATGACATTGCAACACGTATGGCAAAAGATTGGGATCAAAAAGATGAGGAACGTTTAGCTAAAAACATCTTTGTTAAAAGTAAAAATCCTGAACAAGTAGCAAAAGATTATGTAGACAATCATGATCACAACGTCGATGATTGGTTAAAAGATATCGACACTAAATAAATATTAAATTGACACTTTATTTGACAATTAAGTGTGGCGAAGAATATTAAATATTCTATCGTCACACTTTTTTATTATCATATTAAAGATGTATATTTGGAATTATTCTAAAGTTTATGATACTTTACTTTTAATAAGTCAAACTTTCGAACTAGAAAAAATGAATAGGAGTATTTTCGGATTATGCCTACTGCCAATCAAAAGCGTATGATTAAACATATAAACGCAACTGTATTTAAATTATTAAATGATTATCATTTTGACGAAATAACAATTCAAAAAATTTGTGATAACGCAGAAATTAATCGTAGTACATTTTATCGTTATTTCCAAGATAAATACGATCTTCTATTCTCTTTACCTGACTATATCGCAACTCAATTTCATCATGAAGATACTCGACCTTTTCTTTCTACAGAAGAATCTTTTCAACAATTCATCTATTTTATCGGAGAACATAAGAAAGTATTTAAACATTTACTGACCTCTTCTCGTCAAGCGGATGTCTTTCGTAATCTAACGCATGTAAGTCGTGAATTAATGTTAGATAGCGTAAAAAGTCAAAATGATCCACTTGCTTTAAAAATTAAACACAGTCATCATCCTGAAATTATTGCAGATTTTTATAGCAGTGGCATGATAGAGGTCTTAAGACGTTGGGTAGAAAATGATTACAATTATAGTGTAGATGAGATTTTTGCTACATTGCATGACATTTTAGATATATCTTTAAACTGTAAATAGTCTAATAATGCTTTGACTTTGCGTCCTACTTGATACTTGAGAAGCAGATTATGGGTTTTGTCCTGTCATCACATGTCCATCTACTTCTACATAAATTATAAATGGAAGACATCTATCCAAGTAGGTTGCTCCGCGTTGTTTAATTCATTTTGTAAATGGAAAGGGATAGTGGCATCTCTATTGACCATCGACCTAGAAAGTGTCTTATGAACTTTTAAATTCTAAGTTGTTGCGCTTAATTTGACAACTCAACTTATAAAAAATGAGCATCCAAACTCATTTTGAATTTGAATGCTTTCGATACCCATAATGTCATCGTATTACATTTTTTCTACGTGGTAAAAGTAAAGCGACTATAAGAGCGATGATGCCGATGGTCGCAATCATTATAAATTGTAATGTGAAATTAGATAATGGTTGAATAAGAATCATCAATAATGGCGCAATGGCTGTTCCTAAAAACAGAATAAAGGTATTAACAGATAAGAAGAAACCTTGATTTCGATTGACAACCATACCTACTTTTGAAATCGTAGATGGAATTGCAAACGCAATACCTCCTACAAATAATACATTCCATATCACTAATAAAATAACATTTGTAGTGAAGCCCATTAAAATAAGAGAAACTATACTGACAATTAATGCGCCTACGATAACATGTTTAACTCCTGTACGATCACTCATACGTCCTGCTAATAATGAAAGTAACATCCCAATAATACCAAAGAGTTTAGCATTAATGGCTGTTGCTTCCGAGCCACCCACAATATCAGAAGTAATATAATGATTAAAGATTGTATACATACTAATAAACATTGTAAGTAAAGATAAAGAAATAAGATAACATAATATGACTATTTTATTATCTTTAAAATCTTTAAAGTTTTTAAAGAAACCTACTAGTTTGAGTTGAGGATTTTTCACTGGACTTTCTGGAATATATTTATATATAAGTACTGCTATAAAAATGTAAAGTAACGTTAATATAAAATACACCATATGCCAATTAGTATAACGTACTACAATTTCACTCAAGTTTTGGCCAATGACACCAGATAACATAAAACTTGTACTAATAAAACTAATCGCAGTCACACGTTTTACTGGGGAATACGTTTCAGTGACATAAGTAATAGATACAGGTGAAAAAGCTGCCGCGCATATACCTTGAATTGCACGAAGAATAATAAGTAGTGTGAACGAATGAATGAAGCCTATAAGTAAACATATGATGACGAGTCCAATAAGTCCAAACAAAATCGTACGAATACGTCCAAATTTTTCAGAAATTGTACCATAAAATAGACAACTTAGTGAATATGTAATTGAAAAGATCACACCATTTAGAGAGGCAACAGCATTTGAAATGCCAAAATCTTTTGCGAATACCGAGGTAAGGGGTAAAGCAGTATATAAACTTGCCATAACAATAATACCCGAAATAAAGAAAATTGTAGTCATTCGATTATAATTCATCGATGTTTCCATAATATAACTCCTTTCATAGATTTTGTCACAACAGTATTATTATGACACGTTCAATATAGTTTCTAAAGTGTACTGATTAACACTTTCTTATAAAAAGATAATTATCTAACGCTTTTTATTGACTTTACTTACCAATAATCATATAATTTCTAGTATAAAAATTATACTTATTTTATAATAAAATAATTTAACTAAAAAAGGAGTACTTATTAATGATCTTACGTTATGCTGCAAATTTAAAACTTGCAAAAGAATTATATGATTCATCAAAACCAAAATTACAAGGTAGCCAAGAAATGATTGATACATTTAAAAATGTATTTGGTTTACCAGAAAAATCAGTTAAATTAGCAGGTACAGTAGAAGCTACTGCTGCTGCATTATTTGCTGCAAGTTTCTTAAACAAAAATATTTCTCGTTTAGGTTCTATTGCAACATTTGGTGTATTAGGCGTTGCAGCTTACAAACACTTTGAAGCTGGTCACGGTAAAGAAGGCGCACAACACGCTTTAGATTTACTTGGCTTAGCTGCTTTAAGTTTTGCTGATACATTCGGTAAAAACTAATTCAATAACTATATAAATAAAAACGTTCAGCGTGAATGCATTACACATTTATGCTGAACGTTTTTATTTAACTTTTTTTAACGTGACTTTTATACTTAGTTTAACTAAAAAATATAATATAAAGGAGCGTTTAGATAATGATATTACGTTATGCTACCAATTTAAAACTCGCTAAAGATTTGTATGCCGCTTCAAAACGTAAACTTACTGGTAACCCTTATACTAAACAACTATTTACACAAGATTTTAAATTATCGGAACGTGCAATGAAATTAGCAGGTGTGATTGAGTTCATTGCATCGGGTTTGTTTGCCACAAGTGTCTTGCATAAAAATATCTCTCGCTTAGGATCACTTGTCACGTTTAGTGTATTAAGCGTTGCAGTATATAAACGCCTTGAGGCAGGTCATGGTAAGGTTGGCGCACAACATGCTTTAGCTCTATTAGGTTTAGCTGCACTTAGTCTTATCGATACATTTTCTAAGAAATAATAAAGCGCACATGGGACAACGAATACGATATGAATGCTGTCCCATTCTTTTTAATTGTATTTATTTAATATACTTTTAGAGATATGACATAACGAGATGTCTTCAGGATGTTTATCTAATCTATCTTGATGTTCGTCTGCACTTTTAACATAATTTTCTAAAGGACGTACTTCCACAACGATTTTATCTCTATCTGAACGTTGTTGAATGAATTGTTGTGCTTCTTTAAGATGGTTTTCATTTTCACTATAAACACCTGTACGATATTTAGGTCCTTTATCTACGCCTTGCTTATTCAGACTGTATGGGTCTATGATTTCAAATAAATAATGCATTAAATCATGAATTGAAGTGATGTCAGGATTAAAAACTGTTTTAACGCATTCTACATAGCCATCATATTCATCATCAAGTCGCTGCGTCGTTCCATTCGCACGTCCTGCTTCAGTAGCTATAACGCCTGGCAATGTTTTAATAAATGCTTGTACACCCCACAAACACCCTCCAGCTAGATATACTGTTTCCAATGTATCACCCCCTATTTTTATAATTCTTTTACTAAATTATACCAAGCTACATTTGCATGAATAGAATCTGATAATCCTTCATTAATATATCCATGCGATTCATAAAAACTTACTAAAGTATCGCGACAAGTGAGAGTGACTCCAAAACGTGCATGTTGCCTTGCTATACTCTCAAAATCATTTAACAGTTGGCCTGCAATGCCTTGATGTTGAAAATCTTTCGCTACAACTAAACCGAGTACACTTAAATAACCACCCATATTGGGGTTAGGTCTAATTGATGCAAATAAATCATCTGTAATACACTTATTCGAAATAACTGGACCATTAATATAACCAACAATTTGATTATTTTCTTCTGCAACAATAAACGTATCCGGAATGATTTCAATACGCTGTTTTAAAGCTTGAGTTGTTGCTGCTTCTTCTTTAGTAAACCCTTCATTTTCTAATTGAATTAAACTTTCTAAATCATCTGTCACTACATTTCGAAAATTCATGTTCTACACCCTTTCAATGTCATCCTATAGTTTTATTTAATAGCGATTTATCCTATCAACTTTTAAGTGTATGACAAAACTGTCATATAGATGATAGGGAATATTAAGGTTGTTTTTTTATGAATATGTTAGTTTATAAATGTACATAGGTATGATTATTTTGAAAAATAAAATCATTATCTTTATGTATATAGAATGATCATTACTAAGAACTAACTACCTTTGACTATACATCATTTTAAATAGGTATTTGGTACAACACTTATAGCATCTTCATTCATTTTTCTCACATCCTAGCAGAATATTGATTAACAATATCATTATCATATACCTCATCAACTTATTGATTCAGAGAACGATACTAATTAATCATGACCAAAACAAATGACTCATTACACCTAGAAATGATTACAACATAAATCAGGGTATTAACTATAATATTAATCACATTCTCGTCATCCTTTAGAATCAACACACAGGTTTTTATAATGTTTCAGCCCCACAGTGAAATCTATCTGAAGACAAGGTATCGGTTTCAATGGTCTTGCATAGGAAAATGGATGAAATAAAGACATGCTAGAAAATAATGACAACGATTTTAATAGTTATGTTGAAAAACAGAGCTTAATGAAACAGTGAACAACGACGACTCAACCTCACGACACTAAATTAAATGCTATTCAAACAACACGTTACTCTGACAACACGACTTATGTATCGAATCACACATCAATGAACCACCGCATTATTTAAAAACAGAACCTACACTTAGTTATCATCATTCCCTATCCTTAAATAACGTTACATATGCTTTAGTAATGCCCCTTACTAAAGCATATGACACTAATACTTCAAATATAATTATTTTAGCATATTCACTCTTATACTAGCCTTAGAAGTATTAGCTTTAGACGCGTTATTCCTAAAAAACATTAACTGTATTTTTCTAAGTATCTGTTACTAATACTGTAACAACATTTCTTTCATGCATAGCAAAAGAGCTATTGTCCAGTTTTCTAAGTCCTGGCAATAGCTCTATTTATTTATAAAAACGTTCAAATTATGTCTTCTATTACACAATACGTTTACGAATAGCTCCCGAGATAAAGTCAACAATGGCTACCATAATAACTAATCCGATTAATATAATACCTACTCGATCCCATGAACGTGTTTGAAGTGCAAAGATAAGTGGTGTACCAATACCACCAGCACCGATTAAACCTAAAATAGATGCTGAACGTAAGTTTAATTCAAAACGATATAAAATAAGGGATAAGAATGAAGGTAAAATTTGAGGAATCACCGCAAAGACAAGTGTTTTAGTTTTATTCGCACCACTTGCTTTTAAAGCCTCTGCTGATGAGAAGTCTAAACTTTCAATATCCTCTATAAATAATTTACCTAACATCCCTACTGAGTGAATCCCTAACGCAAGTACCCCTGAAAATGAACCAGGACCTACTGCTTTTATAAAAATTAACGCCATAACAATTTCAGGGAATACACGAATCACACTAAGAATGAATTTAGTAATCCCTGTGACTGGTCGAACTTTTACTAAGTTACGTGCACCTAAAAATGCGAATGGTATGCAAATCACTGCTGCGATAAATGTACCAATAACAGCAATGGCAAACGTTTCAAGTAAACCACGAAGTAAGTCTTCTCCAGCTGGAATATAAACGTAACCCCAATCGGGGTGGAATAATCCATTAAAAATAGATTTAAGAATTTCAATTGATTTAGATTTTAATTCTAAAGCAGGCATACCTGCAAAACCCCAAACAATGATAGCTAAAACAACAATGGCAATCAGCCAATGTTTAATCATTCTTTGTTTGTGTTCCTTTGATCTCACTGGATATTTCTTTTCTAACTGATGCTGTTCTTGTGTCATGCGAGTTTTTCCCTCACTTTCGAGCTGACATAGTCAATAATGACAACAATGACTAAAGTGAACAGAATAATCATCGCTGTTTTTGGATATTGGAATAATCCTAAAGTTGAGTCGTAGAATAAACCGATACCACCAGCACCTACTAATCCAAGAACTGCTGAGGCACGAATATTAATCTCAAATGCAAATAATACATATGATAAAAATGTAGACATTGTTTGTGGAACTACTCCAAACATAATCCATTTTATTTTATTTGCACCTACGGCCGTCATCGCTTCCATTGGACCTGGATCAATTGTTTCAAGCGATTCATAGAACAATTTCGCAATAACACATATTGTTAAAATAAATAATGCCAATACCCCTGGAATTTGTCCGATACCAAAAACTGCAACAAAGACAGCAGCTAATAATAAATCAGGAATGGTACGTACAATATTTAAAATAAAACGTGATGGAATCGTAATCCACTTTGTTTTTACAATATTACTTGCACAGAGCAATGCAACCGGAATTGATACGATGGATCCTAAGAATGTCCCTACAATCGCCATGCGAATTGTGTCTAACATAGGTTTTGTAATGGTATTTAAGTAACTCCAATCTGGTGGGACCATTTGCCCAAAGAAAGAACCGATTTGTGGAATCCCTACCATTAAGTCACTAAAGCTAAAGCCCGTATATAAAAAACTCCACACTACGAGCGCAATCACTAAAAATAGAGTTAAACTAGTTTTGAAAGAGAATTTTTTATTTAAATATTGATCATATTTACTTGTAGTAGGTGTTGCCATATTACTCCACCCCTAGCTTCTCATCGTCATTAAGTTTACGGCCATAAATTTCGTTAAATACATCTTCATTCGCTTCACTTGCCGGCCCATCATAAACCAGTTCTCCTGCACGTAAACCAATAATCCGTGTTCCATATTCTAATGCTAAATCAACAAAGTGTAGGTTAATTAAAATGGTAATACCTAATTCTTCATTGATTTTTTTCAAGTCATCCATAACTTGTTTAGTAGTGAGCGGGTCTAAAGATGCAACAGGCTCATCTGCTAAAATAATCGCTGGCTCTTGCGCTAAGGCACGTGCAATTGAAATACGTTGCTGTTGACCTCCAGACAGTTCATCTGAACGTTGGTCATATTTATCCAAAATATTCACACGTTCTAACGCATCCATTGCTTTAATTTTGTCTTCTTTTGGAAATAATCCTAATATCATTTTCCAAGTTGGATGATAACCGACACGACCACTTAATACATTTCTCAACACAGTAGATCGTTTGACTAAATTAAAATGTTGGAAAATCATTCCTATATTACGACGCATCATTAATAATTCTTTACCTTTCGCTTTCGTAATCGATTTACCTTCAATTGTAATATCTCCCGAAGTAATATCATGTAGACGATTAACAGATCGTAATAATGTAGATTTCCCCGCACCTGATAAACCTACGATAACAGCAAAGTCACCTTTTTCAATGTTTAAATTGATATCTTTTAACCCCACATGACCATTAGGATAAATCTTGCTCACATTTTTAAACTCTATCTGACTCATGTATGTTTACACCCTTCTTTTTAATACAGAGAAAGAGGTCGGGACAAGATCATAAGAAATGATATATGCATTTCTTATATGACTCAATTGCCCTAGCCTCTTCTCTTTATCACTTATTTAGTTCTATCTATGTGAAAATTATTTCATATCTTGAACTTCTTTTTCATATTTTCTTACGATATCGAAGTCTGAGTCTTTAGCATCTGTATAGCCTTCGTGAGAGTATACTTCACTAATAATTTTATGTCCTTCTTTTGTTTTAGAGATATCTTTAAATGCTTTTTTAAGTTTATCTTGGAAGTCTTTGTTCATATCAGGACGAACTGAAATCGTATCGTTAGGAATTGGTTTTGTTAGTTTAAGAATTTTAGTATCTTTAAATACGTTGGGTTGATCTTTTTTAACAATGTTACGTGCATCTTGGAATACAGCTGCAGCGTCAACATCGCCATTTAATAATGAAATCACAGCTTGGTCATGACCTTTCATGTTTACGATTTTCATATCTTTAGTAGCGTCAATACCAGTATCTTTTTTAATTGTTGCAATTGGGAATGTGTAACCTGCTGTTGAAGTTACATCTTGTAATGCGATTTTTTTACCTTTTAAATCTTTTAAGCTATTAATACCTGAATTTTTTTTAACTAAGATTTCTGATTTATAATCTTTTACAAGTTTTTTATTACTAGAACCATCTTCATTCACACCATAACGTTGTGCTTGTAATAATAAATCAGCTGCTTTTTGATCATGTGCTAACGTGTAAGCAGTTGGTGGTAAGAAACCAACATCTACTTTTTTAGATTTCATTGCTTCAACAATTGTATTGTAATTTGTTGATACAGACACTTTTACTGGAATACCTAATTTCTTAGATAATAATTTTTCAAGCGGTTTTGCTTTTGCTTCAAGTGTATCTGCATTTTGTGATGGTACGAATTGTACAGTTAATTCTTTAGGTGTGTAGCCATCTTTACTTGAACTTGATCCACCATCCGAATTACTACTTTTATTATTGTCTAACGAGCTATTATTTCCACATGCTGCTGCAAAAATAATAACTGATAGCGCTAATACTAAAAGGTACTTAAATTGCTTCATAACATATTGCCCCCGTTCGCTATGTATACATTCATGTAATTTGTCAACGCATTTCATTTGACAATACTAAGAGTAGCACAATATTAACCAAAATAATATTTATTATGTGTGAATTTTTTATAGAATTGTTTTACACTGTTAAAGAATTGTAAAATTTATTTAAACATTCTCTAAATAATCTATTATCAACTTATTTTTTTATTATACTTTTTCTATAAATCATTTAAAAATATATTTGGGAGATAAAAATATGAAATGGATAAAAGTATTAAGTAGTACTATTTTAGCTTCAGCAATTACATTATCTGCAACGCCAATCAGTCATGCTACACCAAATCAAACTACCACTCAAATTGTCGCTTTTGACGCTTCACACGGCCAAACGGCAGGAGCTGCTGATTGGGTCATTGATGGTGGCTTTTCCGATTATGCTGATTCAATGCGTCAACAAGGATATACTGTGAAACAAATCGATGGAGAATCTAATATTACACCTAATACACTACGCGGCATCAATATTCTCGTTCTTCCAGAAGCCAATATTCCTTTTAAAAAGAGAGAACAACAAGCTATGCTTAATTTTGTTGAAAAAGGTGGCAATATCATCTTTATCTCTGATCATTATAATGCAGACAGAAACTTAAATCGTTTCGATTCTTCAGAAGTGATGAATGGTTATCGTCGTGGTGCATATCAAGATATCACCAAAGATTTAACAAATGAGGAAAAACATTCTAAAGCTATGCGCAATGTTAAAAGTTCAGATTGGCTTTCTGAACACTTCGGCGTACGTTTCCGTTACAACGCTTTAGGTGATTTAAATACTCAAAATATTGTGTCATCTAGTGACAGCTTTGGTATTACTGAAGGTGTACATTCTGTATCAATGCATGCTGGTTCAACTCTTGCAATTACAGATCCTACAAAAGCAAAAGGTATTATTTTCTTACCAGAACATTTATCTCAAAAACAACGTTGGTCTCATGCAGTCGATCAAGGTATTTACAATGGCGGTGGTATAGCAGAGGGTCCTTATGTCGCTATCTCAAAAGTAGGTAAAGGAAAAGCAGCCTTCATTGGAGATTCATCATTAGTCGAAGATAGTACACCTAAATATGTACGTGAAGATAATGGAAGAACTAAGAAAACGTATGATGGATTTAAAGAACAAGATAATAGTAAATTACTTGAAAATATTACAACTTGGTTTGGAAAACAAGATAATACACCGAATTTAAAAGAAACAGGTATTAAGTTAGATCAACCTACGCCACTTCTTAATTTCGAACAACCACAACATTCAACTGAACCTGAAAAAGAACCGTGGTCACAACCACCTTCTGGATATAAATGGTACGATCGTTCAACATTTAAACTAGGTAGTTATGGCAGTACATCATCACAACTAAATAGTAATCATAAAAATCATGGTAGCCATAATGGTAATAACAAAGCGAATAGTACAAAAGACAATACGACTGAAAATAATCATTCACAAGAGGATACAAATACATCACAGTCTTCCCAAGATACAACTACTTCTAATTCAATGATATCTAGCAATAATGTTCAATTCCATTTACCAGATAATGTATCAGTAAATCAACCATTTAATATTCAAGTTGAATTAACAAACATGGCTAAAAATACAACTATTGATCATTTAAAATTAGGTGTTTATCAAGATGGTGGTAGACAGCTTGCACGTTTTTCTCAAGATGGGCAAAATTATGATACGGTAGGCTATAGTCAAGAACAAAGTGTAACCACTGATGACCAAGGTAACGCAACGTTAACTTTTACAGCTAAAACATCTGAATCTATTTCAGGTGCGAATATTCGTTTAAAACAAGGTAGTAAAACGCTTGCTACAGGTTCAATTCAATAATTTATAATAGTAATACAACACATAAGAGATAATAAAGGTATGTGGCGTTCAATAAACTACTTCCCTTTTTTATCTCTTTATTTATGAAAGGAAATGACCTATGACACAACTCTCTTTTTATATCGTAAGTGATATACATGGCTATATTTTTCCCACTGACTTTTCAAAAAGAAACCAAAATCTTCCTATGGGACTATTAAAAGTAAATCAACTGATCGAACAAGAACGTCAACACGATGACTATAGTTTTAAAATTGATAATGGTGATTTTTTACAAGGTTCTCCTTTATGCCATTACCTAGCAACTGAAGAACAATCAAGTCAACCTCTTACTGATATTTATAATCGTCTTAATTTTGACTTTGGTACATTAGGTAATCATGAATTTAATTATGGATTACCTTATTTACAAAATACTTTAAACCATCTTCATCACCCTATCTTGTGTGCAAATATTTTTGATCACAATAACGCACCTTTGACTGGTCAAGGCGTAAATTATTTTAAACGTGGCGATATAACTATTGGCGTCATTGGATTAACAACACAATTCATTCCAAATTGGGAACAACCTGCCCATATTAAAGGATTAACGTTCAACAGTGCAGTTGAAACATTAAAATGTATTTTACCAGACGTTCGTAAAAAATCAGATGTTGTCGTTGTGTCTTATCATGGCGGTTTTGAAAGAAGTCTTGATACTGATATACCTACTGAAGAATTAACTGGAGAAAATGAAGGATCTGATATACTAGAACGTTTCCATAAAGATATTGACGTGCTTATAACAGGACACCAACATCGTGATATTGCAATGATAAAAAATGACACCGCCATTATCCAACCAGGTACACGAGGTACAGAATTTGGTAAGGTGACATTAACATTAGATCATGAACATCGAATTACAGATAAACAGAGCACTCTTGTATCTGTGCCTTCTCATCTTTCATTAACATTATCTAACAACGATCATTCACTTTTAAATGAACTTGAAGATTGGCTTGATACGGACATTACAACATTATCAGAACCAATGCTAGTCACTCATCAGTTCGAAGCTCGAACACACCCTCATTCACTTATTAATCTGATAAATTATATTTTGTTAGAAAAAAGTGGTGCAGATATAGCAAGCACTGCGCTATTTGATTCAGCTAAAGGCTTTAATCAACAAGTCACAATGCGAGATATCATTAATAACTATCCTTTTCCTAATACATTCCAAGTTTTAGAACTTAATGGCAAAGGAATTAAAGCTGCTTTAGAAAAATCAGCAAGTTATTTTAGTGTAAATGACAATAATGAAATCACGGTCAGTGACACATTTTTATCTCCAAAACCTCAACATTTTAATTATGATATGTATGGAGGAATCTCTTATACCATTCATGCTGGTGCACCTGTAGGACAACGTGTTTCAGATATTAAAGTGGGCGCTTCACCTTTAGAAGACACAAAAACGTATACCATATGTGTGAACAACTATCGTGCAGTTGGAGGCGGAGATTATAAAATGTTTGCAGAAGCGCCAGTCGTTAAAGATATTCAAGAGGAAGGCGCACAAGTATTAATTGATTATATGACGCAACACGACGTATCTTATATTCCTCAAGTTGTCAATTTTAAGGTAATTATTTAACATTCATTTTACATTTTATAAAAAAGCGTTCTAAATTGAGTGAATTCAATTTAGAACGCTTTTGATTAATAATCAAATGTAACATACTTTTTTTCATAAAAATGATTAATTGTATTAATTATAATTCCTAAGATAATGATCCCGCCTGATACAAATGTAATCGTAAGATATGGGAATCCCATTGATAATAGTATTGACCCCACAATGGCACCTAAAAAGTTTGCAATATTAAAGACTGAAGCTGCAAGTGTACTTGCAAGTAACGGTGCCTCATGTGCACTTAAAATCACTTTACTATTTAATAGAGGCGTTGTACCGAAAGTGCCGAAACCAAATAAGAAACAAATAATAATTGCTAAAATCGCACTATGCACTGCTGTTACAAATAAAACAATCGTTATAAACAATAACACAAAGGTATAGAACAAGTACTGTGTAAGTTTATGTTCTGGTACATTACCTGTAAGCAAGTTACCAACCACACCGCCAAGGCCAAACATAAATAAACATACAGTTAAACCAACAATTCCAAATGGTGCATATTTATGAATCATTGGTTCCATAAACGTATAAGTTGTGAATACGCCTGAATAACCAAAGACAATAATTGCCATTACAATTAAGATATGTGGATTTTTAAATACTTTTAATTCTTTTTTCACACTAGTTTCTGTACTCAATACAACATGAGGTACAAACTTCATCATTCCTAACATAGTAATGACAGCTAACAAAATCATGACGCCAAAGACAAAGCGCCAATTCGCAAATCCACCTAAAAATGAACCGAATGGCACGCCAATCATCACTGCAATTGTTAATCCGGCTTGAACGAGAGCAATCGCTTGTGGTTTTTTACCACGAGGCGCAACAGCTGCCGCCACACTCATACATACGCCAAAGAAAGGCGCGTGCATAGAGGCTGACAATAATCGAGATAACAGTAATATTGGAAAATTCGGTGCTAACATCCCTATTATATTACTTATAATAAAAATGGCCATCAATACTGGGAGTAAACGTTGTGCGCGCACTTTTAAAGTAAATACACGCATTAATGGACCGATTAATGCAACACTAATTGCATACACACTAATTAATAACCCTGCACTCGAAATAGGCACTTTCATATCGCTTGCAATTTGAGTTAATAAACCAGTAACAACATATTCTGCCATTCCAACTGTAAATGTACCTAACATAAATATGAAGAACATCATTCTGTTATCTTTCATTATTGTTTCCTCCTTTTTCTCTCTAAAAATCATATGAAAGATATACTACACAAAATTACATTCTCTGTGAAGAGATTTTTTTAAATTTTTTATTTCTCAAAAATATAGTAATGACAAGTTTTCATATTTTTTCATTATGTTAAAAGTAAGACAATTTCAAAAGGCTTAACTAAAGTTTTATATAATCTAATTTCTATTAATATATGTATTTATATTCAATGTATTGAATATTGTATTTTATAAAACATTTTTCCTCGGTTGACGATGAATTAACATTAATGCCACAACAACGCATAAACCTCCTAAAATTAAATGAAGCGTGAAGGGCTCTCTTAATCCTATAATTGAAAATAGTGTCGAAAATAGTGGTACTAAAAATAAGAAACTACTCGCCGTAGTTGCCCCTCGTTGGCTTAAGCTATAAAACCATAATCCAAATGAACCTACAGAAGCTGGAATAATAAGCCAAAAGAACCATATCCATCCCCAATGATTAAGCGAACTAAGTGTATAATGTTCTTTTAAAACGAGACTCATTATCAGCATAAACATACCACCGAATAATAGTTGCCATCCTGTTAAAACCCAGGGCCCTTTATCAAACACTACCTTTTTTGTCACTATTGTATTGATTGACCAACATAATGAACCAGCTAGTGCAAAAAGCGTCCCCCATCCAAATAATGTTTCATCTAATCCGAGACATAATCCTACTCCAAACACACCAAGTATAAGTGAAGTAATTTTAATTTTTGTTAACCTTTCATCTAAAATAAAATGTGCTAAAAAGGCCAGCCATAGCGGGTTCGTAAATAATAGAATAGATGATATAGAAGAAGACACGCCAAATGCCATTGCAAAATTTAATAATCCCATCGTCCCTGCTGTTTGTAAAAATCCAATAACGAACACTAATATAAATCCTTTATAACTATTCCCTTTACTTGTGGGTAGAATGCCCCTTTCCCCATTTCTCATAAATGTAAGGATTAACATCATACATCCTGCGATAACAAATCGCCATCCACCAAGAAGCATAGGTGGAACATGTTCATTTGAAATTAAATATTTGCCAGTTGGAAAAGATGATCCCATAAAAATAGTCGTAAAAAGAATGGACATATAAAATGTTATTGAAGTATTTAAATGTTTTTTCACTGCTGTCGTCTCCCTATTTTTAATTAAAGATAATTGAGATATATTTTGTCTTTAAATACAATTATATAGGAACTACTTTATTTTTTAAATATAATATAAAAAT
>OBXL01000057.1_pt1 | contig 86154 bp, 93 predicted proteins | sample 1476591 | NCBI WGS metagenome assembly OBXL01 (sample SAMEA2580155, study PRJEB22360) | human gut metagenome | biome: human gut; feature: human-associated habitat; material: faeces | place: Denmark | collected 2008/2010 | reverse complement strand
CGTTCAGCAATTTCAAACATGTCATCAGTTGATGATGGAGCTTCTGTCAACATTGGGATAACACCCCAGTTCAACATCAATCCACGTTCTGTCAATTCGTCAAATGTCAATGCCAAGATATCAGCATTTGGACGGTATTTAGAGATCAAACGTGCTGTGTGACCAGTCTTAGTAAGAGTTACAACCAATTTGATGTCCATTGAATTTGTAGCATCTTTAACTGCTGAAGCCATAACTTCTGTCTTAGAGTTACGTTCAAATGAATCTGAGTTCAAACGTCCGTATTCGTTAAGAAGAGTTTGAGCGTTCTTGTCAATTGTAGCCATTGTTGTAACTGACTCAAGTGGGTATTTACCATTTGCAGACTCACCTGAAAGCATTGTAGCGTCAGTTCCGTCGATAACAGCGTTGAATACGTCTGATACTTCTGAACGAGTTGCACGTGGTTTTTCAGTCATTGTTTCAAGCATGTTTGTTGCAGTGATAACAACTTTACCAGCAGCATTCACTTTAGTGATAATCATTTTTTGGTAAACTGGAACCATTTCAAATGGTACTTCGATACCCATGTCACCACGAGCAATCATAATACCGTCTGCAGCTTCAATGATTTCATCTAAATTATCGATACCTTGTTGGTTTTCGATCTTCGCAAACAATTGAACGTGTCCATTACCAGTTTCTTCGCAGATTGCACGAACTTCATTTACGTCTTTTGCAGTACGTACGAATGAGATCGCGATGAAGTTGATACCTTGTTCCAAACCGAAGCGGATATCGTCGTTATCGCGTTCAGCAAGTGCTGGGAAAGGAATCTTAGTGTTAGGGATGTTGACACCTTTTTGTTTAGCGATGATACCATCATTTTCAACTTCAACGACAAATTCACGTTTTGCAGCGTCTTTTTCTACAACACGAAGACCCAATTTACCATCGTCAACCAATACTTGGTGTCCAACTTCAACGTCATCGAAGATGTCAAGTCCACCAGCAACGTTCAATGCGATAACATCACGAGTTGATTTGATGCCTTGTTTTGTAGCAACGCGGATACGTTCACCAGTTTTGTATGAATACTCTTTAGCTTCACCTTCAAACAATTCAGTACGGATTTCAGGACCTTTTGTATCAAGAAGGAAACCAACTTTTTTACCAGCGATTTCTTCTGCACGTTTAACAGTTGCCATACGTTCACCTTGTTCTTGGTGGTCACCGTGTGAGAAGTTGAAACGGAAAGTGTTAGCTCCTGCTTCAATCAATTTAGCAATGTTTTTAGCTGAAGCTTCAACGTCAAGTTTTTCACCCCAGTATCCATCTTCACCGAATTTTTTTCCACCACGGATTTCTACCGCAGGACCCAAAGTTGCAACGATTTTTACACGTTTGTTCATGATATATATGACTCCTTTTTAAATATATCTGTCTTTTTAAGACAAGGTTAACGAATTTATGAAATAAAATTAAATTGAAGACAAGCTACGGTTCAACTCGGCAAGACCAAGATCAGCTTTATGTGGATTGTTTACCACAATCTTACCATCTTCTGTCAAGCTAAAGAGGGCTCCTTCTTCTGCGTTACCAAGGATTGGATTTTCCACCATTTTTTCATTGCGGATACCAACGGCTACACCACCGATTCCTTGTTTCAACAATTTAACTGCGTGTGCTCCCATACGTGATGCAAGAACACGGTCACGCGCAGTTGGTGAACCACCACGTTGGATGTGGCCAAGCTCAGTCACACGAAGGTCACTTTCATCACCAGCTTCTTTCAACGCTTTACCAAATTCATCTGCAGACATCACGCCTTCAGCCAAGATAATGATGTTGTGGGTACGACCTTTTGCGTAACCTTCTTTGATGCTCTCAACAACTTCTTCGATCTTGAATCCTTCTTCAGGGATGATGATTTCATCTGCACCAGATGCAATCCCTGCCCAAAGAGCGATATCTCCAGCATTACGTCCCATAACTTCAATTACGAAAGTACGGTGGTGACTAGATGAAGTATCACGGATCTTATCGATCGCGTCCATTGCAGTTGTGACTGCCGTATCAAAACCAATTGTAAAGTCAGTTCCGACGATATCGTTGTCGATCGTACCAGGAAGACCAACAGCTGGGAATCCAAGCTCAGTCAAGCGCATCGCACCATGGTAAGAACCATCTCCGCCAATAACGACAACACCTTCGATCCCGTGTTTCTTCAATTGCTCGATCCCTTTTAATTGACCTTCGCGTTGTGCGAATTCAGGGTAACGAGCTGAATGAAGGAAGGTACCACCACGGGAAATAATATCTCCAACAGATGAGGCGTCAAGGGGCTGAATTTTACCAGCAACCATTCCCGCATATCCATCATAGATACCGAAAACTTCCATTCCTTCTGAAATTGCTTGACGAACAACTGCACGGATGGCAGCGTTCATTCCAGGGGCATCTCCACCACTAGTTAAAACAGCAATACGTTTCATTTCGTTGTTTGCTCCTTTTTTTCTTTTACATTCTACGTAATTATAACACAAAGAAGACTAAAATTCTCGTATTTTTCGCAGTTTTTACCGATAAATCGTTTTCATAACGAGATTCTTTAATTCATCTTCCAATTCTTTGTTTTTCTGGACTGTATAGCCCTTCAATTGAAGAGTTTTTTTCTCGTCTTCATAGCGTAATATCACAGGATATGGGCCCGGATATTTTTTCAAGATAGAAAGAATCGTTTTATCCTGACGATGATCGAGCAACTGGATCCAGAACTTTTCATTGGTCGCTAGTTGTGCCTCTGCTAGAATCATCTGCAAGCGCCCATCACGCTCTTGTATCTTCCCTGTCAAGTAATAAAAGCCACCTTCTTTTATCAAGGAGGAAAATCGATTGTAGGTTTCAGGGAAAAGTGTCACATCCAATTTTTTCTTTGTATCACTGACTTGTAAGAAAGCCATGAGATCGTCCGACTTGGTTCGAATCGTTCGAATGTTTTGTACCTCAATGAGAATGCGTGCCTGCTCTCCTTGAACTAATTGAGAAATTGGTTGTATCTCGTAGGGACTCGTTTGCCCAATCGCAACCAATGGGTGAGTACTGAGCCCGACGCCAATAATGGCCTCTTCCTTCTCATATTTTTCAGCCTGGCTAAAGTCCTCCGCTTCTGTCCAGGAATAGTTAGAATCCGCAAACAAACTGCCTAGCTCATCAGCAAAGACAAACAAATTCGGCAAATTGTGAAGCACCTTGCGTCTATTTTTTTCAAAGATGTCAAACAGGCCAAGCTCCACTAAAGGTGTTAACAAAGGCAATTTATGATACTGATTGGGGAGTCGTAAAATAAAATCTTCGACACTTTCAAAGGGGCGATTATCAATGATCCAATACGCTAAATCTCTTGGGAGTCCCTTGATATTTTTCATTCCCAAGTAGATTTTTCGATCCTGGAACTTATCTCTGTAAGGGATGGTATTGATGGATAATGGCGCGACTTTAAAATCAAACTGGAGAGCATCTGTCAGATAATCACTGCTCGAATAATTGAGCATGACATCAAAGAAAACATCTGGATAATGGACCTTGAAATAGGCCATCTGAAAGGCCAAGGCAGAATAGGCATAGGCATGGGAACGGTTAAAACCATAGCCTGCGAATTTTTCCATAATCGCAAAGACCTCTTTGGCTTTTTCTTCCGTATGACCAAGTTTAAGAGCACCCGTGACAAAATCGTCTTCCATCTTGTGCATTTCAGTTGCATTTTTTTTGCCCATGGCCCGACGTAAGATATCGGCTTTCCCTAGGCTAAAGCCTGCAAAACGCTGGGCAACCTGCATGACCTGCTCTTGGTAAAGCATGATCCCATAAGTGGGCCGTAAGATTTCTTCAATAGCTGGATCCAGAATATCAACTTTTTCCTGGCCGTGCTTTCTTTTGACAAAATTATCAATGTAATCACTAGCGCCTGGACGATTGAGAGAGGTGGTCGCTACCACTTCTTCGAAATGATTGGGTCTCACACGTCTCAAAAGGCGGATAGCTCCTGCTTGTTCAAATTGGAAAATCCCCTTGGTATCCCCAGCAGCAAATAAGGCTAAGGTTTCTGGATCTTCTAAATCAATGGCTTCAATCACGATCTCTTCTTGGTACTTTTCATAGACGGCTTCCTTCATTTTTTGAACAAAGGTTAAGTTTCGCAGACCCAAAAAGTCCATCTTCAATAGACCATTGGCTTCAACCGCATGAGCATCGTACTGGGTGACAAACATGTCTTCTCCATACTTGAGAGGAATGTGATCCGTCAAATCCTGGTCACTCATCACAACACCCGCCGCATGGATCGAGGTCTGTCTAGGTTGGCCCTCAATTCTTTTGGCAATTTCAAAGCCACGTTCAAATTCTGCTCGACTATGAATCACTTGTCGAAAAGCTAGATTCTGTTCATACGCAGTTGTCAGTGTATCCCTAAAGCCAATACGCTTGGTAATGGAGGTTAATTCGTACTCTGGTACCCCAAAACGTTTAAAAACATCTCGAATGGCTTGTTTGGCCCCAAAGGTTGAAAAGGTCACGATCTGAGCCGCATGGTAACTCCCATAACGGTCTCTCACATAACGGATAAATTCTGGACGATAGATATCAGGAATATCAATATCAATATCCGGCATGGTATAGCGCTCCACATTTAAAAAGCGTTCAAAGAGGAGGTTCTTCTCCACTGGATCAATCCCTGTAATCTCCAGGGCATAAGCTACCAGTGAGCCGACAGCAGACCCACGTCCCATTCCCATATAATAGCCTTGACTCCGTCCGAAACGAAGAAGATCCCATACAATCAAGAAATAATCATCAAAGCCCATTTGGTGAATAATGTCTAATTCATGCTCCAAACGTTCTTGATAGACCGGACTAGTCAAGTTCTTTCGAAGAAGACCGGCTTGGGCTAATTCTCTCAATTCCGCAACAGCTGGTTTCTGAGGATTGAAGCGAGGCAATTTCAACTGAGTATCAATGTCGTATTGAATCCCTTGGACAAGTTTTTCAAGATTTGTGATGGCTTGCGGAAATCGCTCTGCAAAATCATTCTTTAAATCCTGAGGAGTTTTTAGAACTGTTGTAGGATCAATTGGCCCTGTTTCTGTCAAGCTTTGATTGTCCTTGATGGCTGCCAGCATCTGCATGGCTTCCACATCTTCCACCTCAAAGAAACGCACAGTATGAAGAGGGAGCACAGGGTGGCTAAACTCTTGGACCGGCGTATCCGCAAAAACTCCGATGAAGTAATCTAGACCAAGCGGCAAGTCTCCACTAACAAAAGGCGCTGGGACAATGACTGCTACTCCTTCTGTTAGGTGCTTCACATCCTCCCAATTGCCCTTCCCCATCATTTTGACGGTCGACATCTTCATCAGATTCTGGTAGCCCTTCGTTGACAGAGCGATCATCCGAAACGGAATTGTTTCATTGTCTACCTCTAGTCCAATTTCTAAACCGACCAAGGGGCTGAGCTTGTGGGCCTGACAGGCTTCGATAAATTCATAGGCACCATACAAATTATCTATATCCATGATTCCCAATGCGCCATACCCCATGCTTTTAGCCACGTGAACATAGTCTTTTATGGTCACAAGGCTTTCCATAAAGGTATAGACTGATTTGGTATCTAGCTGTGCAATCACTTTTTCTCCTCCCTCACTGGTCTATTTTTGGGACTCTTTTTTGTACAAAAAAACACCACTGCTACACAATGATGTCTCAACAACGGAAGACATGGGATTCGAACCCACGCACGCTTTTACACGCCTACCGCGTTTCCAACACGGCCTCTTAAGCCTCTTGAGTAATCTTCCATGAATAAAAATATGGAGCCGGTGGGAGTTTCTAAAACTCAATTATATAGCTGTTTTTAGGTTTTAGGGTCTGTTTTAGGTACTGACTTCTAAAACTCCACAAGTTCATTGCTCACATTGTTAGTTTAGCATAGCTTCCAAGAAAGTTCAAGTTTTATTTTTCATCTTAGACATAAAAGAAAGTTATTTAATAGGAAAAGATTTTTTAATAATTATTTGAGGTTATAACAGACATTCCTGAAATTTTCCATTATAACAGAAAAAACCCTCCATTTCGGAGGGTGAAAACTATGCTTTATTTTCTAGCGCTTGAACTCGTGAAACGATAGCTGCAAGCTCTTGTTTTGAAGCGAAAATGTTTTCTGCTTGATGGCCAGTGATGAATGAATCACCGCCATTTTTTAGTTTCTCATCTATCAGGGCATCAATTCCAAGTTCCAGATGCTTCTCTTTGATGTTGGTTGTCATCTGAGATTGAAGGACATTATAGGTCACAAATGTTTGATACGATTGATCTGATGTCAAATAATTAGTTAGGTCAACCGTCCCTGAATGTGTTTGTGGTCTGTTTTCTAGTGCTTCAATTCTCTTGATGATTTGGCTGTCGTTGGTTGGTTGAATTTGATGTATGGCCATGTAAGTGGCTATTTCTTCCTGTATGTTTACCTTGTCAATTTCAACAATGTTACTTATTTGATAATTTTCAATAGATTGAATTATATCAATTTTAGCGCTTTTATCACTAGGGAATATGAAACCATCACATTCAACCTCAACTTGATAGATGCCGGCTGGTAGAATTTTTTCAAGTTTGAATTTAATTTTAGAATTTTCTACAACAGCTTCAATTGTCTTCTTTCCTTTTGCATTTGCTATTTTGATCTTAGCGTTTTTACCATCAAGAGAGCTGAATTTGTTGCCATCATAGTCTAATAATTCATATTCAAAGATGGATGAGGAGTCACCTTGTTTGATGACTTCCCCACCTTTTGTCTGCTTCAGATTAGTTGAATTTTTTCCGCTCATCTAAATCCTCTTATTCTAACATTCCCCACAAATCAGTTCTATTTCCTGCTTCATCCGTTGGGCCAATAGCCATATAGTTACGGTTCCCTGATTCTCCAATGTAAGAGATCCAGCGATAACCTGCATTAGATCCTTTTGAGTCGTAGTGGATTTTTTCGCCCGGTTGGTATGTTGCAACAATCTCCCCACTAAGATCCGGATAGCGTCTCACATTGATTGGAGCGTCTCCAACTGTGAAAGTTGCATCTTCTGGGAAAAATGGAACTTCATGATTTTCCATTACTTCTGTAACGATTTCTTTGAGTTCTTCTTTTGGTAATGGTTCCCCTTTTGCTCTGAATGCTGTTGGATAGAGTGCGCTATATGGAAAGACCATGAGGTCAAAGGCTGCCCCACCATTTGGACCTGGTGTTCCACCTTGGTTTTGACCAAGGAACCATCCTTGTGTCCCGTCAATATCTTCTACAAAGATAGCAACATGAGAAACTGGTGTGTATTCATTTTCTGTGAAAATAGAAACCTCACCACCTTCAAGTTTTTCAACCTCATCAAAATAATCCAAAATACCATTGTTGTAGCGTTGTTCCCAAATATCTTTTACATATCCTGACCACAGACAGTTTGTGAATGGAAGTCCTAACCATAAGCAATATTTGGCATAACCATCCCAGCACTGCCACCCAAAACTTCCATCTATGTCAAAACCATAGCCTAACACTTCATCTTGAAATAACTTCACATTTTTCATTGGTGTTACCTCCATTATTTCTTCCATTGTTCATTTGCTTTTTTCACAGCGGCTTCAATGAATGTGTTCAATTGGTCATTGGTCAAATTGATGTTATATGCTTCTAGTCCTTCAATCAAGCTAGTTTTAGCATGCTCCATCTTATCCTTGCCGTGAATGTCCAATGTTCCTGCAACTTGTTCAGTGGCATTCACAGCGTTGTTTGCAAGGATTTCAGCCACTTCAAGAGCTTTCTTTCCTCCACGAGTCAAGAGATATTTCTTGACTGCCTGAACAACAATTCCAACCAAAATTACAAGAATACTCATTGCGCTACTTGTTACAATATCAGTGATTTGATTCATTTTTCTTTTCTCCTCTTTTGATTAGTTTACTAGGCTCTTCCAAGCCATCTTTTAACTGAAATTTCTCATGATCAATATTTTGTTTCACAAGACGATCTAGACCAGGTATCTCAACCCCTAAAGCTGAAAGGCTGGCAAGGATGCTTGAACCGTATGCTGCCATCATTGCGACAATAAAGGCATCAACTACAGGTCCAAGATTCATGTATAGGGCGAATGGATAGCCGATGGCTGTGATTAAAATCATAGCTGTGTGACTTACTAGCCCTTTCCTCCATTTTCTACTTGAAAACTCATGATAGGCCCACGCTCTAGCTACCCCTAAAACGATATCTAGAGCAACAATGGCCATCAAGAGAAATACAATCATGTGTTCATCAATTCCGTGATCATAGAAGTCACGTACTACTTCGATAATTCCAAAAATTCCATCTGGTTCTTGATACATCAATCACACTCCCTTCAATTAGGATTCAGGCTGTGCTACTGGTTGAGTTTCAAGATCTCCTGATGGTTTGTTTTGTTTCTCTTCTTTGGGAACTTCCCAATTGTAGATTGCAAGTTTCCCGTTCTGGAGAAGTGGGCCTTTCAAGTCTTTGATGGATTCACCATTGTAAGTGAAATCATAGTTGACTTGAACAAGAACACGTTTTCCTTCACTAAATTTTTCAGTGTGATCTGGATCAATCAAGGTGAAGATATCATGCTGTTTGTAGGTCTTGCCTACCTGAGCAGCTTCCACAAGCTCAAGCGCTCGCTTGTAGAGAGTTGGATCAAGTGGATTGTCTTGATTGGTCACAGCTACAAGGACAGACCAATCAGCAAGAGCTTTGTTATTTTGGATTAGGACATCTTTCTTTTCGTTCTCTTGAGTGAGTTCTTGAATTTTCAGGATTGCGTTCTTATTGGCATCAACAGACTTGTCAAGCTCTTTCTTGAGGGCCACAATAGCGCCAGATGGATCTAATTCCATTCGGACGAGATTTAGAACAGCTTCCACAAGGGTTGATTCTTCATCTGCCATGCGATTGTTTGGAAGAGATTCCTCAAATACCCGATATGGATAATCTTGCTTGATGGAAACCTTTGTGGCATTCGCTACGGGATCATAGGCTTTGAACTGTACTTTATAATTCATTAAGCATTTACCTCATTCTTGTTTTTAACTTCTTCAAATAGGTCCTTCAAATCTTTGTCAGATTCCAGAACAGAGCAATAGATTTCTAGCTCTTTGATGAGCTGTTCTTTCTCATGCTGTGATTCAGTCAATCGTGCTTTAAACTCAGCTTCATTGATTGATTTATTAGCCAATTGATTGGCTAGATCTGTGATGATTGATACATAAGTGTTTTCTTTCATTTCTTTACCTTTCTAGATACCGTAGTTCTTGAGTGTCTGCAATTCGTTTCTTAAAGCGTTCACAAGCGACTCATTCAAAGTGTGATTATGTCTATTTGCTCCTGTTCCTGAATGTGCTGTTGTATAATTGACATTTGCGAAGTGTTGCCAGCAATTTACTAATGTTCTAAGGACTTCACGCAACCAAAATCCATCTGTTCCAGAAGGTTTGTTTAGCAATTTGAAATCTCCTGAGAATATTTTAGAATTTCTGCTGTTTGTACCGAAGGGCAAAATAGTAGGATCAAGCCAAGTGTTGATCTGCCATCCGTAAGGATTTGAATTAGTTGTAGGGTCATACTCGTAAGAGTGTGTGAATTTTATTCTGTCGCCTACAAGTGTAACCTTATCAGCGTTATCGTGATCTGCTGTAATGGTTCCCTTGATGGTATCCACTATCATCCCATTGAATCCCCCGTGATTCCAATTTCGGTTCACATCATTGTCTCGACGATCCGCACCTATTACAACACGGCTGTTTATCATGGTTCTACCGTTCACGGAAACAGGGTTGTTAAGAAACATCATACCTTGACTTGAAGCATTTGCTTCATCACGGAAAACACCAGTTTTATTGTCTCTAAATGACAATCGTCCATTGTCTAGATCAAAACTAGACACACCAGAATTTGCTGTCAATCTTCCTCCACGGATATCATTTGCGGAAATTCCCACAGATGTTAGTTGAGTGATGAAGGCTCTCTGTGAAGCTAGTTCTCTGATGAAGGCTTGATTTGATACAAGTTTGTTGATCATAGCAGAGTCCACCAGTAGTTTATCTGCGGTTACTGCATTACTCGCAAGAATCTGAGTGGTTACTGATCCGGATTCCATGTGTCCTGTCCGAACGCTCTGAGAAGCGAGATGCCTGCTTGTGATAGATCCATCAACTACCATATCACCTTTCACCTTGATCAATTGAGCGATCAAAGCAATGGATTCCGGCTCTTGTACCATTAGGGAACTAATTGTTCTCCCGTTGATGCTTTTTCCAGTGCCAAAAGAAATTTGCCCAGGGGTGATCTGGATATCCGTTTTTCTCAGCATGTCACCCATTTGATTGGTGATTGTCGTAAATTGTCCATCTACTGTCTGCTTGTACTCAGCAAGTTTGGCTTCAATCACAGATGAGCCGTTATCTGTTGGCGGTTGGTAAGCTCTCTTGATAGATCCTTCATACACATCAATGTCCCCAAAATAGAGACTTGCTGTCTGTCCATTTGATGATCCATTGTTGTCAAATCTCAAAAATGCTTCATCATAGTCTTCTGTGTTGACCGTGAAATAGTAGCGTGTGATGCTATCTTGTGTTACAGTGATCTTGTCAGCAAGTGTGACCACTTTTGTAAAAGTCCCCGTCTCACCTTTTTTTCGTGCTAGGAAGTAGAATGTGGCATTCTTAAGATTATCTGATCCAATTGCATCAAATGAAATCGTGTAAGTTGTATTTCTTTTGATGTTGAAGCGTTGGGATGCTGCTGCCTTGACATTATCAGTTGAATTATCAAGTTTGAAGAGTTTTCTTGATTCATTGTAGTAGATTGGATTAGTTGAGACCGTTACTGCTGGACTCAATCCGGGATCATAATACCCCCATCCCTCCACATTTTGAGGATTACCGCTGTTTTTAAGCAGGTTCTCCCCTGCTTGCACGATTTCATCAAATCTTCTTGTGATTCCAGCCACATCTTCCGTATATTGAGATTTAGCAACATACCCTTGTTCTAGAATCTGTCTGGTTGCTTTTAAAGCGTCCACAGCAGCTTTCTCAGAGTATGTCAGCATACGCTGTTCAAGCTCACCGGTTGGACCAGTCTTAGTCTCTAATTTTGTTAATTGAGTAGATAGGCCTTGGATGGTCTGCTCAAATGTTGCTTGCGCTTGCTCTACCAGATAATTTTGATCTTCTGGTGCAGGCTGCCACAAGCGGTCATTGATTCCTTCGTAGAAGTCCAATTCAGTCATGAACATTCCGGACCATCCAGATGGATTGCCCTGGTATTCAAATAGAAAATAACCTTCATCAAATTCGCCAATATTAAACTTGAAAGTGCGTTTTAAAGCTTCGTGAGAGCTAAAGGCAGGAGAACCAGTTTTGTTGAAAATTTCTTGTTTTTCCTCAAAATCCGATGAGGAACCTTTTTTGCGTTTACAAAACGAAATCTTCATATTCTTTGTGTTAGCGTCAAATGCTGTAATATTAAGAATGTAGTCTTTATTTCGTTTAACAATGAAGCGTGGACTTTGAACCATCGCTCCCGGCCATAGAGAGAACATCCGCTTTTGTCCATTGAAATAGAACTGATGAGATGTAAAGCTCATTCGTCCATTTGGTTCGTTCCAATATTTCAAACCTTCATCTGCTCTTGAGTTCCTGAGCATGTTAGGACCACCACTGACACCAATTGAGGTAAATTCTTCTTTGACACCATTCACGGTATGTTCAACATAAGACCGATCAGCCTTGCCATTGGTCACATTAGTGAGGTCAGAGATGGCTTTCTCAGTCGTTTGCTCAAATCGTGATTGTGCGCCTTGGATCCCGACAAATTGGCTCTGTGCCTGAGCCTTGAAATCATTGATCAGTTTCTGGATGTCTGCATCACTGGTCTTTAATTTGTCAGTAGTAGCTTGCAAACCTTCCATCTTGACTTCAATGCCATTGTATTGAGCTTTGAACTCTTCCACAATTTCATTCTTGTTTGCTTGGTTTGCTGTCGCTATCTTCTCAGTGACTTGAGCTGAGATTTCTTCTTTGACCACTTCAGCCTGAGCCTTGGCTTCCTCAATGCCATCTGTGATCTCTTTCTTCAAAGCTCCTGCTTTGTCTTCAAAGGCTCTGTTGGCATTATCAACCAATATTTTCAATTTCTTGTAGTATTCATCATCCTCTTGAGTCTTTTGGACTGTATCAAGGATTTCAGATGCTACATCAGAAATTCCATTTGATCCTGACATACCTCCACCGTGGCCAGCCTTGTCATCAAATGTAAGAGAGATATACTCTTCTGACAGAGCATCATAGACATAGCCCACAGCTTTTTTCTTCATCATGACATCATGCTTCAAGCTCATGATGGTCACTGTATCACCAAGATGCACAGTTTGACCATCTAGCTCATAGGCTTCAACTTTAATCTGATCAGTGGACTTGTCAATGTCTCCATTCTTGAATTTGGCTTCACCCCATTTTCTCAATTCTTCCTCTGTAGTAAGATCATTATTCTCATACTCAGCTTCATTGATGTAAGGGTAGCTGCCAATGAGGGGGCTGTCCACAGTGACTTTCAGAACCGTGTCTTCTTCTGCTCCCTCTGGCTTGAATGTTGACTTCAGATGTAGCCTTGTGATGATGCTGGAACTGCTCTTGTTTCGTTCATACTGCTTCAAATTTTGATGTGTGGTGATTACCACACCACGATCAATTCCCCGACTTTTAGGAATATCAATCAGGAAGTTGTCACGGATCATCTCACCTTCCCAAGCACCCACGATGGAATGTTTTCCATCCATCAGGATCTTATAAAGCGTTTCATCTTCTGTAGTGTTGAAGGTTCTATTGTCCATGATGTTACTTGTGAAAGAGAACTTCCCAAGTGGTGTCTTGACTGCTGAAATCATAGCATTCAAGGCGATTTGACAGGTTGAGTTTGAAACCTTGATAGGACGAACAGAGCGCTTGAAGATGTCCTCTGTGATGTGCTGGCAAGTCAGACTTACTGTGTCATCTTGCTCGCTGATCTCCTTAATCCGGAACAGTTGCCGGCCAGTTACAGGAGTGGGGGCGATGATGAGCATGTCTTCCTGAAATTTTTTATAAATTTCAGTGTCTGTGATTGGATAGTCAACCTTGAGTGTGTAGCTCACGTTGATTACTTCTTCAACTTCTGCTTTTGTTGCTTCATGGAGTGGTTGACCATTCCATTTCACTGTTTGAACATTTCTGTCTAATAGATATAGAATTATAACCACCCCCAATTAGTTTCAAAGACAAGTGATTGAATACCTGGTCCCAAAACCACACCGATAGTCTTCTGACCTTGGTTAGCGTCAATTGTGATGAAGTCTCCTGACCACTTCACCAGATTCCCTTTCTTGTCCAAAAAGCTTGGATTCTGTGGATCGTTTACCATCACAGCGCTCTCAGATAACTGTTCAAGCTTGATGGTTTGCTTCCCAATCGTGAAGCTAGTCTCAGATGAGCTGTTGCCTTTAATTGTGATTTTAGGGAACGCTAGTGAGCTACCTTGGAGCCTGAGAACACCATTTGAGGCGAGAGCTTGAACATCGTTGTTCTTCATGTATTTTGTGGGGTGACAAACAAATGTCACTTCCACAGAATACATTTTAGTTTTATCTCTCTGAGTGTCAGACACCTTTGTCTGATAACAGAACCATCTTGTGAGCTTGTTCTGTTGATTCTCAAGCCAGAAATTTCTTTTAGAAAGGAATTGGACGAATTCAAGGACTTGCAACTCTGTTGGGTTGATGAGTTGAAGAGTGTATTTCTTTTCAATCGCTTCTCTGTGAGGATTGGACTGAACTATGTATCCACTAACTCCATCATGGCTCAATAGCTTGTCCTTTGAGAGACCTACTTGAATTGTAGGACCTTCCAGCACAATCACATCAAATGGAAATGATGAAGTCCCAACACCATCAATAATCAATTCATTGTACTTTACCATGCAGGCGCTCCTCTCAATTCTTTTTGTCTCCTCAATTCAGCAGCTATCTTCTGAGATACTTTATTAGCGATCTTCTCAATATCAGCTTCTTCTCTGATGATATTGTCAGAGATGTTGATGTTGATTACGGTTCCTTGTGGGTCCATTGTTTGGGCGATGCCCCGACCAATGGCGCTCAAGTTCCGTTCATTCAGTGGTAGGACTGCTTCTTTTCCAGCTTCCCCACCAACCATGAGACTATTCCCGTTCATGCCAAATGCTGTGGGTTTGGTTAAGATCCCACCTTTGGCATACCATTCAATTCCGATACTTGGAATCCCTTTACCTTTCAGCCAGTCCATTGGGTTCAATGATCCACTTGCTTTGAAGTGAGGTAATGGGATATGTGGCCATTTGAATTGGAAATTGAAGAAGCCTTTAATTCCATCAATAGCTTTCCCTACGAGATCTTTTGCTCCATTGATAGCACCGCCAATGGTGTCTTTAATCCCGTTCCAGATACCCGATGCAGTTGAGCTGATACCGTTCCAGATCCCTGAAATCGTGCTTGAAATTCCATTGAATACACTTGAGACCGTGCTTGAAATTCCATTCCAGATGCCTGATAGGGTTGAGCTGATACCATTCCAGATGCTTGAAGCAGTGCTTGAAATAGTATTCCAGATGTTAGATAAGATCTGAGCCATCGCATTGAATACAGATTCAGCAATGCTCTTGATACCATTCCAGATACTTTCAGCAATTCCCTTGATGGATTCCCAAGCCCCAGACCAGTCACCATTGATGATCTGCATCACAGTCTTAATGATACCTAATACCACGTTGATGGCTGTTTCCACTACGGTTTTGATGGTATCCCAAACTGTTGAAATAACCGTTGAAATGTTATTCCATGCCGTTTCAATGAATGGACCAAGAACATTCATGACTGTTGTCACTACTGCTGAAATAGCGTTCCAGACTGTTTCTGCTGTTTGTCTGATCAATTGTTGATTGTCATTCCACCAAGTTGTTAGGGTTCCCCAAATTTGCATCACAAAGTCAGAGATAGCTTTGACAACAGTGTTGATGACTGACATGATAGCGTTCCAGACTGTCTCAACAGCGTTCCTGAATCCCTCATTGGTTTCCCACAAGTGTTTGATGGCCAATACAATTCCGGTTACTGCGACAACAACAGCAGCGATCACTGCAATGATTGGCAATGCAGCAGCTATCAGCCCTCCTATACTCGTTCCAACAGCTACAGCAGCAGCTTGAAGAGCAAGGAAAATGGGCGCAAGTACACCGGCCACGGTCACAATTGTTCCAAATACTACAACAAAGTTCTTGATAGGTCCCGGCAAGTTGTTGATCCATTCTGCCACCTTTTTGAAGACATCCACAATGATGTCAAGGGCAGGAGCGAATGTTTCAGCAATTGCTCCACCAACTTCAGCCATAACGATTTTCAAACCGTTTTGGGCTGTGGTGAACTTGTCAATAGGGTCCAGAGTGTTTTCGTAAGTTTGAGAAACCAGACCGGCTGACACTTGTGAAGTGTAGCCTAAATCTTCCATGTTGAATTTCCCACGTTTGATTGCATCAATCATCTGAGGGGCTTTCTTAGCACCAAAGATCTCCATAGCGATTCCCATCGCTTCGGTCTCTGACTTACTATTCTTGATGGCTTCAATGGTTTCTGTCAGACCTTGCTTCATGGTCTTTCCTTGCTTGGTATATACACCAGCAGCCTTTGTCAGTCCAGAGAGCGCTGAGGATGAATCTACCCCGTTTTTCTCGAATTGACCAATCAATGTGACTGCTTCACCAAATTCAAGACCAAGCATCTTGATTTGAGGCGCTCCATCAGTTGCTTTTTTCATCAACTCATCAACAGAAACCCCTGTATCTTGAGAAACATAGGTGACATTATCCAGAATCTCTGTTAAGTCATCAATGGATAAGCCATAAGCTTCCATTGCTTGCTTTGATTGGATTGTTGCATTCGTGACATCTGTCCCATTGATCTCAGAGAACTTGATCATGTCTTCTGAGGTCACTTTGAGAGCGTCACCGGTCAATTTGAATTGAGTGTTGACTTCACCAACAGCATTCCCGATGGTACTGAAATCAGTAGGGACTTCAGTTGCTATGCCATTAGCAATGCCCTGCATTTCTTCAAGAGCTTTTCCACCAGCACCAGTCTTGGTGACAATGGTGTCCATTCCTTCATCAATTTCCCGGAATGCGTCCAGAGCGCTTTTCCCAAAATCAACCAACTTTTGACTGATTTCAGATAACTTCTCAGAGAATTGATTCAGCAATTCAGCTTTCAGAAGCTTATTTGTCTCTTCTAGACCGCTACTAGCTTTCTTGCCTGACTCACCAAGGTTCTCCATCTCATTAGCAAGCCCGTTGAAAGCGGCCTTTGACTCGTTCAATTGAGTTTCTAGCTTATTGACTTCTGTTGAGTTCTCGCCATACTCTTGTTTTGCAAGAGCAAGCTGTTTCTCAAGATTCTCAACCTGTTGGGCGACAATCTCGCTTTGCTTCCCAATTTTCTGTTCAGCAAGAGCAAGCTTATCTGCTTCACTAGCATTTGAACCCATTTGGCTTTCTTGTAACTTGAATGAGCTGACAACTTTGTCACCTTCACTTGCAAGGCGCTGTTGCTCATTTTGAAGCTCTTTCAGTTGTTCACGGTTGGACTTGGTAGCATTCCCATTTCCATCTAATGCCTTATTGACATTTTCAAGCTTGTTCTCATAGCCTTTCAGGATGTTTTCCGTCTGGACCACTTCCCGTTGAAATGCACGGTATTGATCAGCTCCAATGTCACCACTTTTGAATTGAGCTTCAACTTGTGCCTGTGCCTGTCTCAATGTTTCCAATTTTTCTTTGGTAGTTGAGACTTGCTTTTGAAGGACTTCTTGCTTTTGAGCCAATAGAGTCACATTCCCTGTGTCAAATTTCAGAGCCTTGTCAATGCTCTTCAATTCTTTTGCTGCTTCAATAGAGGCAGAATTTACTTTTTTCAGGGCATTTTGAAGGGGCTGTGTGTCACCACCAATTTCAATTTTTATACCTTTAATATTACCGGCCATATTTCCTCCTTTCACATAAAAATATAAAGAGCGCCTAAAGGATTCTTGTGATCAATTGTCCATCTATTCAATGAACTTGACCTCAGATTCTTCCTCTCAGCACTCTATTTCAGACTAGAATGAGTCAAAATCTGACTGTGTGGCCTTGCGTGTTTCTGATTTGTTCTCAGTACGCAAATTCACATAATCTGTTTGATAATCCAGAGCCATTCCAATTGAAATGTGCTTCAGGTCGTCAATCGTGAGACCAGTTTCTTTACAGCAAGAAAGATATGATTCTACTGTAAAGATTTCATCACTGGCTGATTCTGACTCATCTGGTTTTTTTTTGATGTCATCGTGTCGTTGATCATTTCCATTAGAATTGGAGCGATGTCCTGTAAAGGAAATTCCTCCATTTCCATGAAAAATTGTTCATAAGGCTTGATGTGTGGGTTTCCTGATTTTGTAAAAACCCAGAACAAGCGATTGAAGAAGGTCATGTCAAAATTGGCTAACATGTTGATGTCAACTTCATTGGTGCCATTCTCAGCCATTTGCATGATATTCTGGTTTGAGATCATTCCAAATAGATCTTGAAAGAAATCTTTCCCAAACTCACTCTTATAAGCTATAGGAGTGTAAGCATTGGTTACAAGCTCATACTCCTTTTCACTAATGATCACACTCTTACGCATTTAAGACCTCCTCAATTACAAAGCTTGATTAGGTTCATAGACCTTTTCAAACCATTTCTTATAAACTTCTTGATCATCCGCTGATGTGATGGAACGTTTCACAACTTGGTCACCGGGACGAGGGCTGGCATTGAAGCTCAATTCACGTTCATTCACGTTGGTTCCGTTCTTGGTAGCTGATCCGCTCGATGGGCGACTTGCTGAACAGTAATACATGACATGGCGTGTCTTGTTAGCATCGCCAGCAAATTCAAACATAAGTGCAAAGTTGGTTGTCTTCGCATCTGCTTTTTCTGTGACCACTCCTGTTGTAGAGTCTTTGATGTCGCCCAAAATTTTTGTTGCGAATGCTTCAATGATGTGTGGGACTTTGAATTTACCTTCGTAACCTTCGTTTGAGTTGACGAAGTAATAATCAATGTTATCAGCTTTCACTGATCCTGAATCCCCTTTAGGGTCCAGCGTCAATTCCATCGCTCCAGGGAAGCGGAATACTTGACCATAAGTGATCACTCCTGCTTCACTGATTGATTGGATTGGTGCCACATGGACATTTTCAAGTCCAAATGTAACTTTGTTTTCAGTCATTTCTTTCCTCCTCAATATAGATAGACTTCATAAGACTTCACAAACAGTCTTTCTGATTCAATAAAATTCTCTTCTTGAACATCATAAAAGAGCTTGTGGTCATTCCACAGCTCTTCCAATCGTTCTTCTAGCTCCTCATCTTTTCGTTCAAATGCCAATTCTACAGTGACAGCACGGATCATGTATGATGCTTGATTGTCTGTTCCTGTGATAGATGGCAAGCTTTCAAAATAGACAAGGTAAGGCAGCGTGGGGACATTTCCTTCCCTGAATGCCTTGTAAGTGACTGGCAAGCCAGCCTGTTCCAAAATATCTGCAAACTCTGACAGCTTCATCTTCCAAGCTCCTTCAATTTCTTTTCAAAATTCTCAATAGCGTGATCTTCTGCCGGCTTGATGTGTACGATGCCGGAAACCCGTCCCCCGTTCCTCTTTAAATGGCCAAATTCAAGCAAATGTGGGAGACGATAATTTGTGTTATGAACTACAAAATTACCTTTCCCCATTTTTGTTTTTTTCCAGGATTTGGCATACTTACCACCTTTTGCCCTTGGACTTTTTGGACTTGTGGTTTTTAATTCTTGGACGGCCTCTTCTGCTGTTTCTTCTGCTATCTTATCCACTTCTTCTTCAACTTCCGTGGAATACTCTGCTAATGCTTGAGCGATTTGACTGGCTAGATCTTGGCTCATGTCATCTTCTCCACTAAAGTCAATTCAAGGATGTTGAGGTTGATTGGATATGTCTTCAAAATCCGGTATTCCTTACCGCCAAATTCAGCAAACTCCTGATTGTCGTATTCAAAACTGTGAATATCAACAATCAGATTTGGACGAATGCCAGCCTGATTGGCTTGGTAGAATTCGGACCGTGTAATAGATTTCTTTTTACAAAAAATTGTAGTCTTTACTTTCTCAGTCAGATCTTGCTTGAGCTTGTCCTTGCCTGTAATTTTAAAACCTATCAATGTGATTTCATCATTCCACATCTCACACCTCTTTCTTGGAAGAGATTTGCAGATTGTGCAAGCGCCATTGAAGGTGGCGTGGTAGATCAACACCACCTTCATAGCGATAGGCAGCAAAGTCAACAATGAACATTTCATGGTCAGCACGATCTGGAACCAATTCAACACCCAGATTGTTTGTTAATTCGCTGATGACGCTTGAGACAATCTTCTCCAGTGTTTTATCTCGCAAATTTGAAGCAATTCCTAATTTAATTTTAAGTAATTCCACTAACTGACCAGTGTCCATGCTATTCTTCCTCTTTCTTGGTTGCTTTCTTGCGTTTTGGTTTTTCTTCAGTGGTTTCTTCTACTTCCTCAGTAGTTGCTTCCACTTCTTCAGAGGTTTCTTCTGCTTTCTCAGCAATTTCTTCCACTTCTTCAGCAGCCTCTTCTACTTTCTTAGTAGCTTTCTTTATTACTTCATCAGTGATGAAGATTGAGCCTGCTGAGTTGAAGCCTGTCAAGAGTCCTTGAACAAACTCTTGATCAGGTTCATAGCCTTTGCGTGGAAATACATCGTCAATTTTATATTCATGTTGTTCTGTGTCACGCATGTCCTTGAATGGACGGATTACTGTATAGGCCATGTGATACCTCCTTACGCTACAACATCAGTGTATGTGCCAAAGAATCCAGCAGATTCATCTACTTTCTTGACATCAAGACGTAGGAAAAGCCCAAGCAATTGGCCATAAATGTCATTGTTAATCCATTTAACTGATACTTGAAGACGGTCAAACAATTTAACGAATTCAGCAACATCTCCGATAAAGAACTTCATGTCACCTTCATTGCCAAATAGGGTGTCATCCACTGGATAAATAGTTTTGCCACCGAAAGAATAGCCTGTAGGGGATGTAACATCTGGTTGAAGCATGTATTTCCCATTTTTATCCTTGACCTTGTCAAGTGCTGCAAACATTGATTGAGTTACAACAATACTTGCTTTGTAGATTGATTTAAGTTTCTTGTTGTAGATGTCTTTGATGCCATCAAATCCAGCAGCATCTGCTTGAGTAGCTGTTTTGAGAACAGCAGTGATCAATGAAAGCTCAGTATTTTCACCTTGGTTGAACACTTCATCTTCTACAATAGACATGATGTCATAGTCTGCATCATCAATCATTTCTTGAGACACAGGAATGTATCCACGGTAAGTCTTAATTGAGTAGTCAATTTCACTGATGCTTGGTTTTCCAAGTTCTGGATTGGCTTTTAACTCATCAGTAGAAGCCATTTTGCCATCTGTCTTCTTGATAACTGGATATTTACCAGAACCACTATTTACTTGAACACGTTTAACAAGGTCCAATAGTGGATTGCGTGTTTTTTCAAGGAAGTGAGGTTCTAACACTTCAGTTGGGATCAAAGCAGCGCTTCCAGAGTCTGTTGTTTTAAGACCTACAATGTCACGAGTTTGACCAGTACGAATGAATTTAGCAATTGCGTCACGTTGTTCCAATTTCTTTCCTCCACGTTGCTCCTCATCTTTGAAAGTTGGGGCTTTTCGATTTTGTTCGTCCACTTGCTTTTGAAGTTCTTCAATCTCTTCTTCAAGTTTTGCTTTTTCTGCTTGTTTCTCTTCTAATTCTTTTTGAAGATCTTCAAGGCTCTTTTCAACCGTTGAAACTTCTTCTTCAGTTTCAGCACGGTCCAGTTTTTCTGCTTCGATTGCAGAACGGTTGTTCAATTCTTCAATTGCTTCTTCCAATTCAACAACCTTATTTGCTTTTGTGCGCATACGTGCGCCCAGAATCAATGCTTTGTTCATAGATTGTATTTCTCCTTAATTTTCATTTTGCGTTCATTTAACGCTTCAACATTGGCACGTTTTAGACATTCAAAGTCTTTCTTGCGTGCAGCAATTTCAGTCTGTGGATATGCTGGGAACGTGCAAGGGCTGACCTCAAAAATTTCAAGCTCTAGCACGGTATCAAGATAAGAACCATCTTCACGCTCAACAGTGTCCACCTTGATTGGCATAAATCCAAAACTGCATCCAACAATATCCCCACGCTGTACACGGGCATAAGCTCCCATAGCGTCTGGATCATTCCTGTTGATGATAATGTCACCATAGAGACCCTTATCATCAACTTTGAGACTCACTGTGCTGTTCCCTGTGCGTCCTAATACTAGGTTATGATCATGGTTAAACAATGCACGGATATCAGCATTCTTGATTGCTTCTTCCACTCCTGCACGTTTGATCACTTCAAAATAGCCTGGCCACAGCTCAGTTTCTTCATCGAACCGGATGAAGTAGCCACTCAGAATCAAGTCACCAGATTCTTGTTCTTCTCGTGTCTCAAATTGAGTAGCGATGTAGGAATTACGTTTCTTCACTGGCATTTCCTCCTTCCTTATTTAGTTTGTTCTGATTGCCTAACTCGCCTTGTGGCAGATAGTTTTCAAGAACGATGATTTCATCCATTTCAGGATCCGGAGTCATACCAACCCAATCTCTCCACTCGTTCCTACGCATTGCGGCGCTGTTTGTCATCTGTTGAGCAACAGTTGAAAGCTCTGTAATGTCGTAAGAATACAGTGAACGTGGATTGAATTTGAAGTAGCGTGTGGTTGAAGTCAGTAGGTCTCTTGTGAGCGTCTGAGTGATCGTTGTTGCGATGCTCATGATGGTAGTATTCACAAAGTTGTTGTATTCTTCTTTGTTGAAATCTCCCACACCCAACACAAAAGCCGGAACACCTAACATTCCAGCTACTGTCTTCTTATCAATTTCTACTGACTCATTCAAAGCGATGTCATTCAAACTTAATGGCTTCACTTGTTCCACTTCCAGCAAAGCTTCTGGAACAATCCAAGGTTCACCGGACTGGCTTGTGGTCAGATATTTCTTAGCGATTTTCTCACGGCCTTCCACTGTTCCAAGTTCCTCACTTGATGAATCCACCTTGATAATAAGGCTAGGAATGTTTTTTCCATTCATGAAGCCTTTCTTGGTCTGAGTAGCCATGTTCAAATTGCGAACAATATCTTTCAAAGCAAATCTAAAACCGGTCCCAATATAAGGCCGGTCTGGATCAGGATTGATAGCAAAGTGAACCACTTCATCTGGATTGAAATCAGTGTCTCTGAATTGGATCATGTATGTTAGATCATTACTCTTGAATGACACTTCTGACATTGGAAACGGTCTGAGATTACTGATGTAATCAGTCATTGGATCATATTCCACATGTAAGACAGAATTTCCATCGCCATATAGAAGTAAATCCCGGACAATCTTGAAGATCCATGATTTCCGTGTCATGTGGTCACAGGGGTTGATGTCAATCTTACGGGCTAACCCGTCCTTGATTCGTACATCACCGGATTCTGTATTCTCCATGAGCTGGATAGTCATATTTGAAACCATGTCAGCAATTTTATTGACAGCCATGATCACATCTGGATTTCTTGCCAGTGGAATGTAGCCATCACCGTCATACATGATGCCCAGATCTGAATTCCCAAAGCTTGTGAACATCGTCTGAGACTTTCCACGCTTGAATAATTTGTCAAAGATTCCCATATTTCTCACCTCCTTTCTATCTAATCAAAGTAAGCCATCACATTCTTATTCTTACCAAGGTTAGCAAGTGCCTGTATACAAGCAAAAACGCTCGCATCAAACAAGTCAATTCTTGCTGTACCGCCATCACCATCTAACTTCTCATACTGGACAGCGTCATCCACTTTCTCAATAGCTCTGACATTGCTGACACAATACTCATAAGCGTCCGAATGCACATAATAAAATTCTTTATTCTTCACTTTCAATTCAATTCTTCTGAATCCCTCTGATTTCAAATAGAATAGCTGAGGCTGGTCAATCATTTTGAATTTAGCTTGCTTCATTTTTAGCATGAACTCTCTACCAAATTTCCTGTCCATACCGACAGCAGCAATTTTGAAGCCTTTCTGTCGCATCTCTATGAACCATTTAACAATGTCATCATAGAGAACAGTTGGAGTGTTGCTCATGGTCAGCCAGCCATCTGATTGCCACCCAAATAGTGGAATGCCATCGTCATTGGCTTTCTTCTGAGCGTTGACACGAGGAAAGAAAGCGTGTGTGATACAGATATCAACATCTTTTTTACCATCGTTATATACACCATAGAGAGCAGCAGCGGTCAAGTCATGTAGTCTTGAGAGGTCAGCTCCTCCATACCATCGAATAGGAAGCCTTGCAAGCTCCTCAATTGTCCAATCATAACAGTCATCACTAGCAATGAACTCATCAGGATTGAAATAAGCGTTCATTGAGTTAGTGAAGACATTCAATGTCTTATTGAAAAACTCATTTCTGGTCTGTGGATCATTCAAGGCCTGTTCTGCTTCTTCCTTGAGGGCCTTGAGTGAGACAGTCACACCCCATGAGGGATTAGCCATCTTCAGCACATTCTCATCCAAGTAGTCTCCCACATCGCCATCGGTTGCCTGATTGGCCTTACAGATGAAGATGAAGAATGAATCATCTTTGACCAGCTCTTTCAACACCTTCTGACAATATTTCAGACGGTTAGCAAGGAAGCCTGTTGGAATGTCCCCGGCTGTGGAGATAACAAAAAGCATACTGTTTCGGTATGCTGACATTGTTTTCTTCATAAGACCGTATTTTTTGGAATTTCTCATGGTGTGTGCTTCATCTAGGATGATGACATTTCCATTGAGAGAGTCAAGCCTGCTTTCATCATTGGCTAGTGCTTGGATGAAAAATGATCCCTCCTCGCCAAAATTGGCAGTGATTGAGTGTTCTTGGTTGTTATCTTTGATACGGATGTTCTTGTCATTCCATCGCTCAACATTGAACCTCAAGAATCCAAAGGCTTCCAAAGCTTGCTTGACTGAATTGGCTACAATATAGCATTTTGAACCGCTATCTGTATCAAGAATCTGATAAGCCAGAGCGATTGCAGCAGTGAAGGAAGTTTTGCCGTTCTTTCTGGCAAGCATGATCAAGGCTTCTTTGAAGCGTCTTTCATTTGTTCCCTTGATATAGAATCCAAAGAGATTGACCACAACAAAATGTTGCCAAGGTTGCAAAAGTAATGGCTTATTACGGATAGAGACCGCAAACATATCATCACCCTGCTGATGGACAATTGTATGTTCAATGAAATGAACGACAAAATCAACCATGTCTTCATCCATTTCAAATTCTGGATTGTCTAAATCTCTCAGAAAGCGTGATGCTGCCAAAATATTCTCTTCACAATGCTCTTCCTGATGGTCCAGAACGTGTTGAGCGTATTCTTTAGCTTTCTCCACATTACCCATCAGCGCTCACCCGTTTCTTCTTGATCTGGTCTTTAAATTTCAGAACCTCTGTGAGAACTGATCCATTATCTTGCTCTACCACTTCACCCAATGACTTAGGATTCATCATCAGTTGATTGGAATAGCTGAGTATATCTTTTCGTAGAATTTCCATTGCTGTGAGAATGGGGACCTTGCGTTCATTCTCAGCTCCTGCCTTATTCACATAGACATCAGTGACAGGATAGCCCATATTAGCATAGTCCTGAGCAAGTTTCTGATACTGATATAGCATGCCTGCAAAGATGTCAATGATCATGTCAAATTCTTTGCGATAGGTCCCAAGCTCTTTCATCTGTTTGATGACTTTTGACTTGATTGACTTAGCTGTTACTGGTTTTGCCAAAAACTAGGCCTCCTTCCCAAAATCCCTTTAGTTTTTATCCCCTTTTTGTCTGAAGGCCTCCGACTTGGAAAAAGTTCCCTTCACCGGTTCCCAGACGCTCGAAAAAAATTTTTTTCGATGGGGGGGATAATCGAAAAATTCAAAAATTGAAAAATTGAAAAAATCGATTTTTACAAAATTTCATTTTTTCGATTTTTGTAAAAATTCAAAAATTCCTTTTTTCGTTTCTTTTGCCAAAAAATTCCTTGACCAATAACTTTATCATTGGTTCTATCATGAAAAGTATTGTGTCTCTTGTTAGTGAGAGGTAAACAATTCCATTCTTGGAATTCCAGTTCAGGATATTCGGACACGGGAAAAATATGATGAACCATTTCAGCCGGTTCTGATATTCCATATCTCAAACTTTCCTGACAAAGATAATTATGTTTTCTTAGAATCTTATCTCTGAACTTCTCCCACTTCTTTGTCTTCAAAGAAGGTCTGACAATTTTGTTATACATATAATCCTCCTCACACAAAAAGGACAGCCAATCTCTTTGGTCTGTCCCTCTCATACTTGAAAGCTATGCTATCATAATATTTTATTTTATGTGAGAAAACAAGAGTTTATTTTCTCATCTTTTATTTTTTTAATAGTTCAATTTCACGTTCAACTAGTTCTTTGCGTTTTTGTAATTCTTCTAGTTTTTGGACTTCTAATGCTTTCTTGATAATTTCAAGTTTCTCAATATCCATCCGGAACTTATCAAGCGAATCAACTTTTCTTGCGTACTCTCTGAAATTATTTGCCCAATTCCATTCTTCCCAACCAAAGCTATTATTTAGCTCTCGCACTAAATCGTTATACTTATTTCTCAAATCAATATTAACTCGACTCTGATAGAGCATTACAAATGTTGCCATTACTAGTACTGACACGCAAGCCAAGAACATTACCCAATACATCAACTCTCCCATTTATTCCACCTCCTCTACTTCAATTCCTTCACAATCAAAGACCCAACCGAATCCAGCTTGTTCCAGTTTCTTCTTTGTAAGTTTTGAATAAGCTTTACTGTTGTAAAAATAAATTGCATCTTCATCAGGATCTCTCATGATGTATTGACCGGATGCTTTTATTTTCACTTTGTAGCGTTTCTCTTTTTTTAACAATTCAGGACTTTCCCAACGGTTCCCAATTTTTGAGTAGTATTGGAGAATGTCTCTTGTTATGTCTATTCTGGTATTTATTGTAATACCTTCACCAAACCATCTGCAATTGTCATAATCATATCTTACAAGAAATATATATCCTTGTGCATTGTTTTTCAGAATATCTGCTTCAAATATCTCATTGCCGTTTGCATCTTCAAGTCCTGTTGATTGCATGAGTTCTATGTCGTCTAATGAAATATATCGTGGAGCTAAACAAACCTCTTTTATGCATCGTTCATTTTTGTCCCATGCTTGAAAATTTAGAATCATTCTTCCATCTCCTTTGGTGGTTTTGGATAACTCATCCAGAATACTGTGTCTTCATAAGTGTTTTCAAATCCAACACCGTTCCCAAAATCAATCCAGATGTCAGTGGTTATCTCCTGGGTCTTTGGATTATATACAAGAACTTCCTCGTCCATTTCTGGAGTCTTACCTTCCCAAACAGAATCAAATCCATCCCCGAATATTTCTTTATCGTCTTCGTAGATATCTCTGGTTGTCAATTTATTCCATTCATAAAGTGCCACAGTTATGTCTGATGTTCTTTTTGCAGTAGCCATTTTTTACCCTCACTTTCACATATCTTATATTTTGTTAAGCTCGCCTTGTTTCTGAAAACCTTTTAGAATATGGCTTTCATTCGTTTCTCTTTTTCTAGCTTATGCTTAACTCATTATGTTAATGTCAAAATTATAAAATTAAATAACAAAGTTTCTCAAGGCATCATCTAGTTCAGCTTGTTCAATTCCAATATATCTCAGCGTTATGGCTGGAGACGAGTGATTGAACATCTTCTGTAGTGTGCCTACGTCCTTTGTTTTATTGTAGTATTTGTATCCAAATGTTTTGCGCATCGTGTGCGTTCCCACGTTATCAATGCCCAATTCTTCAGCAGCCTCATGAATGATCTGATAGGCTCGTTCACGAGTGATGGCCTTGTTCCCTCCTTGCCTGCTCTTGAATAAGAAATGATGGAATGGCTTCCCTTCAACATACTTCCTCATTTCTCGTTTCAACTCTTTTGTCATTCTACGGGAAATCTGTTTGCCAGTTTTTCTTTCTCGTAGCTTGATGTGCCATCCCTGAACATCTTTGACTTTTAGTGTGAGGATATCACCAACACGCAAGCCTGTATTTAGACCAGTTATGAATAGCATGTAATACATTTCATTCCATTCCCTCAGATAGTCTTTCATCGCTTGAATGTCATCCGTGTCTTTAATGGGTGAGACCTCTTCCATACGGTTCCCCCTCTCTATATTAAAATTGATTTTTATAAGGAATTGGGAGTACAGGAATCGAACCTGCATCTGCTGTTTTCCGCCAGCATGCTCTAACCTTTTGAGCTAACTCCCTAACCACCATTAGGAGACCCTCTCATCCATGATGTGGTTATCATGAACAAGATTATAGTATTTTATTTTGTGTGAGAATACAATGACTTATATTCTCAATTTATAGTACACCTTTCATTCTGGCATACGTTTCCAAGATGCCAGCACGCTTCCTGTAAATCGTGGCATTGCTGACAAATTGCTTTTCTGCAATTTCTTCCCAATCAAGATTGGCTTGCCCCCATCTTAGGTAGAAGATATCAAGCTGTTCTCCTGTCAGTTGCTTCTTGAAAGATTCAACAGTCTCTTTGAACAGCTCAAGATTCTTCAGAGTCACATCTGTAGCAAATTTCATCACTGTGTTCTCAGTGGGCTTGCTGATTCCAGACTTACCACCCCCAACAAGGTCATCACCATTCTTTGCCATCAATTCTGCTTTGCGTGTCCAGATTGCCCGGTCAATTCCACGAAAATTGAATAATTCTTGATCAAGGTTAAACAATTCTCTGTTGTTTAATTTTTTCATTCAATAACCTCTCTTTGATAGATTTCTACTATCCCTTTTCCTTTTAACTTCTCACAGTGAGCAAGTGCTTCATGTCTTGTTTCAAATTCAGCTTCAGTGTATTCAGCTAAATGTTTAGGATCAATCCAGCTTGCATGACCGTGATACTTTCTTACAACATACATCTTCATTTCTTTCTCCTGCTTTTGAATACTACACTAAAGGCCCACAGGAAGCCAGCGAACCAAGCAAAAGCTAACAGCAAATAAATAAAATTTTGAAATTCCATAACAAATCCTACTTATCCCATATCATTTTAGCTACTACTAAAATCAGAACAGAAATTACTAGATCAGCTATTGCAGGCAGAAAGACATAGAACCAGCTCCAAGAGATTAAACCTAACAATTTCAAAGCTATTAATAATAAAGTTAACCAACCAATAAATCCCATTAATCTACCTCCTCAAATTTTACGAACGTCATCCAGTGAGTTGTTCCTCTTCGTTGCCCAAACAAGGGTTTAAATGGAATGACCTCAAGTATTTCTTTTACATTTACCTGGCAATCTGACCACTTAAAAATTAACGTTCCCCCTGTTTTTAAAACCCGCATGCACTCTTCAAAACCTTTAGCCAAATCTTCAGACCAAGTTTCTTTATCAAGTTGGCCATATTGGGCTTTCATTATCGAATTAGGTCCAGCCCATTTCAAATGAGGTGGATCAAAAACAACCAAATTAAAAGTATTATTTTCAAATGGCATATCACGAAAATCACCGATAACATCAGGATCTACGTGAACTTTTTTACCATGTATTTCAAACTTTTCTTTTCTGATGTCCATGAAAGTTGTATGACTCTCGTTTTTGTCGAACCAAAACATGCGACTTCCACAACATGCGTCAAGTATTTTAACTTCTTCTGTCATTTTATCCTCCCAAATTGCTAAACGGGACTTCCCATTGATAATCATCGTATTCATAACAAATATTTTTGATAATTTCACCTTTTGAAATTTCAATTTCCTGTGTGAATCCCATGCCACACTCAAATGTAAAAATTTTAATATCAACATCAAACTTACTTGAAATTTCTTGATAATTTTCTGGAATAGCACTCCATGCTTGCTTGAAATTATCCAGTTCAACGGTACAAAATTCTTCTTCAAGCCAAACTTCTATTTGCTTTTTATCAAAAAACGCTCGTCTTGTTCCATTGATGTAAAAATAGGGAGCTGTGTTGTTGAATGTAAGTAGTTCGCCATCCCATTTATCTTCTAGTGTCACAGTGTCGTTTAATAGCATTTCTTTCAATGCTGATGCAATATTTTCGCTTTTTCCTCTTAATTTAAGAGATCCTTCGGCCCAATTTGGCATTATCTTTTTCCTCCTTGTTTTTTTATATATTCGGCAAATCCTCTTCTTTTACGAATGAGCCATCAATCCATTTTCCTTTTCGATCTTTGATTTCGTTATAGGCCACAGTGAAACATTCTAGAAATTCATAACCCAAAATATTGCTGATTGATTTCAAGTAAGCAACAATGCGCACAAGGTTATGACGACACATTTTTTTACTTGCTAAATCTTGAGATAGCTGAAACTCTGAAATGTTGGCATTTAGTAATTTGAAACAGTCCATTGCTTCTTTTCGTCTAATGTTATTAGCCTCTTCAAAAATGCTCTGTACATCCTCTTTGATCAGCAACGCTAAACCTACAACTACTACAGCACAATCACCAATGCTGTCTTTTGTTAGTGCTTCATTCTTTTTCAAGAATCCTGCACATAACTCACCAAATTCCTCACTTAATTTTAAGGACTGTTTATCTAGCCGGCCCCCGTTTTCTAGATCTCGATCAATAAACCATTGTTTTACTTTGTTTAAAATTAAATTCTCCATTTTTACCTCTTTCTATTTTTTCACAAGTTTTAGATTGCCAGTCTCTTTGCCTTTTTTGTTTAAATCTGCATAGAATTTCAATAGCAATTTATCTTTCCCTGTAATTTTGCTTAACTTCTTCAATGATCCGGTGCATAAATAACGTCCGTTCTCATATAGCTTATAATCAGCTAACTCATCTGCATCACCCATGAGAGAGTTCTCTCCGATTTGAAAATATTGGCAAATCAGTAGTATGTGATATTCGTGTACTTTTATTTTGCCAGTCAATAGACTGCTTATTGTATTCATTGAGTAGCCTATTTCTTCGGATAATTTTCTAGCTGTTAAGTTATGGCTTTTCATTAAGAGCTTGAGTTGCTCTTTGAAATGTTCTATCTGATTTTTGGTGTAGCCTGTCATGATACATTACAACTCCTTTTTCAATTATCAATTTCTACTGGATAGAATGTACCGAATGACTTTCTTAAAGCATTTCCTACCTGGATAGCTACCCCACGAGATGCGAATTTCATTGCTTTCGCTTCCTCAGAGAAAGAGACATCCAAACCAGTGGTCCCAATCACTACAGATTTTACAAATGGTTTTGCTTGTTTTGATCCATGTTTTAAAATAAACATTACTTCCCATCCTTTTCTAATTTCTGTAGCATTTTATTTTTTGCTTCCTCCAAAGCTTTTTTCTCTTGATCACTTGTTTGATTGGTATAATTTGGTTTTGACCAATCTGGAACGTTTGATTGTTGCTTTGTTGGTTGTCCTTTTGTTTTGCTTTCCTGAAACTTCCGTTCTCGTTCGTTTACTGCTGCAATTGATAACAATCCATCGTTTTTCCAATTTTGCAAAATAGCTCTAATATAGCTGAAATTTCTTTTACCATTGTCAGCGGCCAAACTGATAGCTTTTAAAACTACATCTGGTTCCATACCATCCAGAGCGATGAATTCTTTTAAAGTTTCAAATTGGATTCCATCAATTGGTGAAATACGAGACTGATATTCATCTACGATGATTTTGAGCGTATTTTTCTCTAAATCTTTCTTTATATCTATCTCTATTTCTTTCTCTTTCTCTATCTCTAACTCTGGTGGATGTTCGTCCGACATTTGTCCGGACAAATGTCCCAACAATATTTTTTGTTTTTCCTTCTCAATTCTTCTGCGATAGTCACGCTTTCTATCAGCTTCCGTGTTCGATTTTCCAATAAATGATTCAATGTCTAGCATAAAAATGGCGCCATTATCCAAAACATCAATTAGGTTCATTTCCTTGAAAATGCTGACAGCTTTTTCTACTACTGCCACAGGATGCCTTGTTATTTTTGAAAGCATTTCAGAATTGAATGGGATTCGATCATTGAACATCAACTTACCATTGTTTTTCAATGACCTCAGATAGAGTTTGATCAAAATGTTAGAGTATAGAAAACCATCTGGCATGCTTTCCAAAATAATCATTTCATCACTGTCATAAAAATTTTCTTTCACTCTCAGATAGTAGTATTTCTTATTATCTGACATTTCATTCCTCCATTCTAGAATGGTAAACCATCATCAGGGATATTCATTTGATTACTCTCAAATGAAGGAGGCATTTGCTCATCCATAGAGTTCCGGTTGGCTGAATTGTCACGCTTTTCTAAGCTTCTGAAACTATCAATAACAACTTCAGTGACATAGACACGTTGACCTTGCTGATTCTCATAATTACGGGTTTGGATATGGCCAGTGATTGCTACCAGATTTCCTTTCTTGATCCAGCTTGCGAAGTTTTCCGCTAATTTCCGCCAAATCACGCAATTGATAAAATCTGCATCATATCCACCATCTTGATTTTTAAAATTTCGATTTACAGCAAGTGTGAATTGTCCAACCGCTTGATCTTGAGGTGTTCGATGTAGTTCTACATCACGAGTTAAGCGCCCGATAAGTACAACATTATTAATCATTTTTACCTCCAATCAATGCATCTGTCTTTGACAATGCTTCTTCTACCTTTTTCGATGCCTCTAGCTGAAGCATTATAGCCTTCTCTTTCTCGATCAACCAATCCATGTGAACCTTTGCTTTCTCCAAATCCTCAATCCCATTTTTTTTGCGATAGCGAAGGAGGTATTTTAGGGTATTACCCAAATGATACCCTGTTAACTGTTCATCATTCATGAAATTGCGATGAACATCAATTGCTTCTATGCCATTCCGGCCTTGGTAATGTTTTGGATTTTTTACATTGTCGTTCATAGTTCAGACATTCCTTTCACTGTTCTTTTTTGATGAATTTCTGACATTCTCTTATTCCACATTTCACGCTGATATTTTGCTGATTTGTAATACTTCATTTTAGTCTTTTGGCGAACGATTACTTCACGCATCACATAGATTGTGAATACTGAAAGTAAAATGTATGTTACAAGAGCTACTGCTAAAATAATTTCAATTGTTGTCATTTTCTTCTACCTCTTTTGTTTCTTTTTGCGGGAAAAGTTCCCGGTTGAATTTGTTGATCATCACATCTTGAGCCTTATTGGTCTCTTTGATTTTTTCGATACTTTCGGCCCAATGACCTGTACTTTCAAAGTTCATTTGGACCGCATTTCCTAGATCCTTGATGTGCTGTTCTTGTTCGTACATAATTTTCATTGTTGCGCCTGCAAATAATAAGAATAGTGTTGTAAGTGATAAAACAGTAAATTTTAATTGTTTTAAGCTCATACTCTAATCACCCCATCATTCTTAAAATCCAGAGCCATCTGATGAAGTTTGTTTTCAAATTCATTGTCTGGCAATTTCAACAATTTGGCTTTTTCCTCCACTTTCAGCGGACGATTGGAATCTTGCCATTCCATCAATTTTAATAATCTCTTAATAGGATCCATTTCTTCTCCTTCAAATTGTGTTATAATTAATTTATAGTTCTTTCAAAGTGCCTTTCTCAAGGCGCTTTTTTTATTTTTGTAAACTTCGGCAGAATCGCTGAACATCTTCCAAATTATAGAGATACTTTCCACCTTTTCCAGATTGTTGGTACTGGAATTTCCCTTGATCTCTCCATTCTTCAAGCTTTGTTCTGCCCCAACCAGTAGATACTTGTAGCTCTTTGATGGATACCCATGTAATCTGTCTACTTGTTCTACGCTTGGCTTCTTCCATAGCTTTGATATTGAGAGATACGAGTTCTTCAAAAAGTTGATTAATATAGTTCTCGTTATGAGTTTGAGTTATTTGATTTAGAATAGGATACTGCATCATTTTCATCACATCCTTTCAATTTTTGATATAATAAATGTAAAAAAACTTAAGAGGTTACTATGCAAAAATTTGATAGCAATAAAATCACTGCCTACACATATTATGACGGTTTTCACTCCCGTTCCTTTATTTGTCCTTATTGTAATGGACTCGCATCTCATGATTGGAGATACATACAAATGGAAGCTTTTGATGATGATGTTGTGGGTGTGGATAAAATTAAAGAAAGTAGATATGTAATTTTTGCAAGATGTCAAGGTTGTCTAAAAACTTCCGTTTGGTTAACAGAAAAATTGAAAAATACCCGTTCTGATCCTAGAACATTTTCAGGAGACGATTCTGCAGAAATTCTTTTGTATCCATTCACTACTCCTGATCTCCCAAAAGCAAATGAAGATATGCCGGAGGATGTTAAAAGAATATATGATGAGGCTTGTCTTGTTTTGAAAGCTTCTCCTAGATCGTCTGCTGCTCTTTCACGCTTAGCGATAGAGAAATTAGTAGATTATTTAGAAGCGGATGGGGATAATTTGAATCTAAAAATTGCTGATCTTGTTTCGAAAGGGTTGCCAAAACGAATTCAACAAATGCTTGATAGTGTCAGAGTGATTGGGAATAATGCCGTTCACCCTGGAGAAATAGACTTGTCAGATGATACTCAACTAGCTTTATCTTTACTGAATTTTATTAATTTAATTGTTGATGACCGAATCAGCCAACCGAAAAAGATTGATGAAGTATATAATGGTTTGCCAGAATCTAACCTAAAATCTATTGAAAAAAGAGATTCGTGATCCCAAAACTATTTCCTTACAGCCCAAGCATGGGCTTTTTTATTTTGTTGTATTCCAATCACTCCTGTTCGATCAATGGCAAAATATCATACTTCTTCAACAGTTCATACAAGAACAAGCGACCTTTTTGAGTCCATACTGTCTGCATTCGGACCCTACCTGAGATTTCAATCGTCTTGCTATCCGTGTATCCTTTGGCCATGTATTTTCTGTATAGAATCCATTGATTATTAACTTTGTGTTGAATGCCTAGAGAATACAAGAGTTGATTGAATTTAATAGCGCTCATACCATAATCAGCAGCTATTTGAGTGATAACCACAGCAGATTTGCTTTCAATAATTAAATCCAAGTAGCGTGCCTGTTCCTGTGCTTGTTCTAACTCAATTTCTAGACGGCTACTTTTTTCACGTTCCTGCTTCAGGTCTGTTGCTAATTTGATAATAGTGTCAGGATTTAGCAAGGCTTGTTCAATCATCCTATCTGTCAAGTAGCCCCCGTGTTTCCGTATTGCTGGCAGGACTTCACTTGTAATCCACTTTTTGAACTCTTTTGCTTGTGGTAATTTGCTTGCTAATATTAGAGAATACAAACCTGACTCATTAATGATTATCATATTTCGATTTTGACCTGATGCACTAAATTGGTGCATTAGCTTATCATCATCATCGACATGGCTTCTTATTGCATTGTCTGCTCTTGAATATCCCAAAATATCCGCAACATCTTTCCCAACAAAGAAAGGTTCACTGTCTAAAATTATTGTTCGGACCTGTTTCCCGTTAAAATTAAAAATCTCATTCATTTTATTCCTCCATCAAGTCACTGATTGAGACACCAAGATATTTAGCGACCTTATTCAATGTTTGGGAAAGTGGAATGCTCGAATTCCATTTTCTAATGCTTCCATTGCTAAGATCCAGATCTCTTTCTATTCGATAAATAGAAATATTGTTTTCTTTTGCTATTTTTTTAATTTTGTCATATAGCATCTTTTTCTCCTTTCTTTGGAAAATTTTATAAGAAAATTATCTTTTTTATTGACAAATAATAGAAAATATTCTACTATTAGGGTATAGAAAAGAACACTACTAAATAGGTTTTGACATCTACTGTCTTGGCGGACCATGTTGATATGTGTAAAACTTATTTATAGCTTTGAAATTAACTTACAAGAATAGTATAATAGAAAATTTTCCTCTTGTCAACAGATAAAATAGAAAATTTTACATTTTTTGTAAGTTTTTTTTAAAAAAAGGAGGAAAAAATGAGTCTACTTGATAGAATCAAGTTATTAGCAGCTACTCATCAGATGACCATGGCTGAACTAGAAAGAAAACTAGATTTCAGCAATGGTAGTTTAAGGAAATGGGGAAGCTCGATGCCTAGCGGTGACAAAATAGAAAAAGTTGCTGATTATTTCAATGTCTCTACAGACTACTTATTGGGAAGAACTAATAACCCGAATATCGCAAACAATGGTGATGCTTCTGCACCATTGGATCTGCGTGATATTGCGGCTCAATCCATGCTGTTTGATGGAAAACCACTTACAGAAGAAGATATTGATTTCATCACTGCTGTTCTTGAGGCTCATTTAAAAAATAAATAGAGGTACATTATATGACAGTACAAGAGCTTTGTGCCAAAGAAGGCGTAAATCTCTGCTACTTTGATGGAAGTAATTGGCACAGCCCTGGATTTTTCAATCCTGCTCTAAATATTCTAGCCCTAGACATTAATTTGTCAGTAGAAGATCAAAAACAAGTAGCTCTTCATGAATTAGGGCATAAAGAACATACTCCTGTTCAGTATGAGTTGAATAGGGAGCTTTGCGAATTACAAGCTGATAGAAGCATGATTCATCATTTGCTTGAAGAAGAATTGAAGCTAATGGATGATATTAGGGATTTTAATTATCTTCATTTTATGGAGAAATACAGTCTGAAGACCATCGCGAATGAAACGATGGTTAAAGACGAGTTTAATTCACTAATTAGTTAAATAGGAGGATCTAATGAAAAAAAATAAGCCTTTTTATAAACAGATTTGGTTTATAATATTTATTATTTTGGTTGTTATTGGCGGTATAAGCTCTCTAACTAAACCAAAATCAAAAAACACAAGTAGCGCAGAAAAGTCTGCTACTATTAAAAACAACACTTTTAAAATGACGGATAAGCTTGGGGAAGAGTTTGCTGTTTATCTGCGAGAAAATGCGGAAGTCTTGGACAATGGTGATAAAATTGAATTTGTTACAGGTGGAAATGCTACTACTGTTTCTGTCCGTGTTGGAGAATCGTGGAAGGCTGAAAGTGTAAGCCGTAAAATCTATCTTGCCAATTCATTTCTTAAACAAAAAAATGAGCTGTTTAAAAAATGGGCAGCAGAAAATAACTATGAAGTTAGCCTAAATAAAGATAATCCGGAATTAATAGTTAAAGTTTCTGATGCAGATAAAACAACAATTGCCCAAGAGCATAGTGGTAAGATGAAGATACTTAATAATTAAGAACGTAAAAACTCCCCACACTCGCCTTCGCCAAAAATTGAGTGTGAGGAGTTCAGTGTAAGAAAAGCCATTCAAAAGGTCTTTTTCTTGTGCCCATTTTATCAAGAAATGAGGTAAAACGCAATGGAAATAAAATCTTATAAAAAGAAAAATGGTGAAACTGCCTACGGATTTAGGATCTATGTAGGTAAGGAAAATGGAAAAGATAAGTATGTAAAACGTCAAGGATTTCCAACCAAAGCAAAGGCACGGGCAGCACTCTTACAACTTCAGGACGATTTAGAGAACGGGGAGCAAGCAAAGAAAGAAATCACAGTTGAGGAAATTGCAAAGAAGTGGCTCAAAGAGTATGCTGATACTGTTCAGGATAGCACTTACATCAAGACTGAAAGAAATATCAAAAATCACATCTATCCTGTCTTTGGCAGTCAGAAAATAGCTTCCATCACCCCTCTTCAATTACAGGAACAGGTCAATGAATGGTCTAGAAAATTAGTGTATGGGCGCAAGTTGAAAGGTCTGATGAATAACATTTTTAAGTATGCCATCCGTTATGGCTATATTTCAGCCAATCCTGTTGATAGCGTGACCACACTTGTCAAAAAAGAGAGTGATTCTTCTAGTGATTTTTATGATAAAGATGAGCTAAAATCATTCATGAAATTAGTGGATGATACGGATGATCTGAGAAAGAAAGTCATGTTCCGTCTTTTTGCGTTCACAGGGGCCAGAAAAGGGGAGATTTTAGCTCTCAAATGGACTGACTGGATAGATAACACCTTGAACATAAATAAGGCCATTACAAGAGGATTTGAGGGCGAATCTGTGGGGGGGACTAAAAACAAGAGTAGTGTCCGACTGATTAGCCTGGATCAAAGAACAATTGATCTGCTATCAGAGTACAGAGAAATGAATCCTACTTCCACTTTCATTTTTGAAAGTCCTGAAGGAAAGCCTATTCCAAGTTCATTGCCCAGAAAATGGCTTTTGCAGATTGTCAAAGGCACGGATGTCAAGCCTATCAAGATTCACGGTTTTAGACATACACATGCCAGCTTGTGCTTTGAGGCAGGCATGACACTGAAGCAGGTCCAGCATCGTCTTGGTCATTCTGATTTAAAAACAACCATGAATGTATACACACATATCACCAAACAGGCCAAAGATGATATTGGTGAGAAATTTGCTAATTATATAGATTTTTAAACCCATCAGCTATCAGGACAGACTCTTTTCAAAAAAAGGGTCTGTTTTTGGGTCTGTTAATTTCAAAAAGGTATGGGAAAGAATAGAAAGTATAAAAATAAAAAAACGTTGAAATATCAACGTTTTAAGAAGTTTTAATAAGTTTCAAGAAGTATATATGGAGCCGGTGGGAGTCGAACCCACGTCCAAACACCTGCCAGCATATTTGTCTACAACCATAGGTTATGTTTTCTTTTAACAGCTACATGACACATAACTCAAGCCCTGTAGTTGCGAGTCTATCAATCTCTTATCTAACTCCTAGACCAAGCTAGATCGTATCTCGCTGAAATTAAGACCTGTCATCAAACACGAGCGATTCGAATCGGGTCACGCCTGCTGGTGTTTAGGCAGCTAAAGCGTAAGAATTATTATTTTTTGCAGTTATATTTAACTGGCGTTTTACATCCGCTAGATGAGTTGCAAAATATGCCTCATAATGCCTGTCGAATCCGTAACGACCCCAAAACGAATACATTTAGTATATCAAAATCTAGCTAAAAATGCAAAAGAAAAAAATTGAACAAGAAACCTTCCACTGGGGAGCTCCTTGTTCAATTAACTGTTTTTATTGAAGATTCAACTTATATTTGCTGATATAGTGAATGGTGAAGTACATAGAAACAATCTTAATGACTTCATAGATGAGACCTGGAATGAAGTTTGCTCCCAAATCATCAATATTTCCATAAACCAATGCATACCCGACAGCATATGAATCTTTAAAAGGATTGACTGCTGTACCGATGATACTTAAAACAATGCACAAGAGAAAGAAAAACAGAATAGCCTTAAATCCTCGACGATTTTGAAACAGTTGGCCAAGTGCGATCGATACATAAAATAGGAAGATCCCTGAGGCTGTGGTAAAAATCCACCAAACGATAATCCAATAAGCAATAGAATGACTAAAAGCCTCAGAGATAATACTAAATACAGGAGACATGTCTTGTCCAATGACAGCACCCATCACAATAATTGTGATAAAACCACTAAAAAATAGAAGGAATAGGCAGTAAAGACTCGCTACTAAAGCTCCCACAAATTTAGACAAAATGATCGCATGCGGGCTAGCTGGAAGGGTCCAGGTCAAGTAGCCTTCACGTCCGTATAAGTTGGAATAGAAACGACGGATAATAATATAGTAGTTACTAAGATAAAGGCCAATGACTCCTCCAAAAATGAGAATCCCAAGAGTCCCCGTTATAATTTGCATACTATTGGTTTCCATATCCACAAAACCGTTTGTAGCACTTCCACCAATAACACCTGTAATCACTGACAAACCTAGTGCGATCAGGGTGATCAATAAATACCACTTAGCTGTCGATTTGAATTCATATTTTAATAATTTACCAAACATGGGTTCCTCCTAATAAACACGGAATTGATCACGGAAGATCTCATCGATTGATTTTCCGTGTTGATTGCGCATAACAGTCGTATTTTCATGCAAGAGGATTCTTCCTTGGTTGATGAAAATGGCCTCATCCAAAACTTGCTCAATATCCGCAATCAAGTGAGTAGAAATCAAGACAGAAGAGTTTGGACGTCTGTTTTGAATAATGGTCCGCAAAATATAATCACGCGCTGCTGGGTCAACCCCTCCGATTGGTTCATCAAGAACGTACAAGTCAGCTTCACGACTCATCACCAAAATCAATTGCACTTTTTCCTTGTTCCCTTTTGAAAGGCTATTCAATTTTTGATTTGGATGCAAATGCAAATCGTTGAGCAATTGGTAAGCTCGTTGGACATTAAAATCTGCATAAAAATCTTGGAAATAGTTAATAGCATCAATAATTTTCATATTTTCATTCAGATAAGTTGTATCTGGCAAATAGGAAACCACTTTTTTAGAAGCTGGGGATGGTAATTGCCCATGAATATAGATATTTCCAAGGCTTGGTTGCAACAAACCATTAATCAATTTAATGATGGTTGTTTTCCCGCTACCATTGGGACCCAAAAGGCCAATAATACGGCCAGGTTGGATGTTCAAACTAACATCCATGAGAGCAACTTCATGCCCATAATTCTTTGTCACATGGTCCAAGTAGACCAAAGGATACTGATTCATGTAAATCTCCTTTATTTTCTATTTATGCTATTATACCCTGTCCCCTTGATGATTGCAACTTTATCTGAAAATTTGCTAAGAATTTGTAAATACTTGTTCAAAAAAATAGGGATAAATAAATCAGAGGTTAGGGAAACCCCAACCTCTGATTTATTTTGATGCATAGAATGTTTAACTAATTCCAAGTGCGATCCGTGCATAACGGCTCATCTTTTCAACCGTCCAAGCAGGGTACCAGACCAACTTCACATCCACTGATGTCACTTCTTCTACTTCTGCTAAAACATCATGAATCTGATCTGTCAGAAGATCCGCTAATGGACACCCCATGGTCGTTAGGGTCATATCAATGATGGTTGCTCCAGTTTCACCGTCAAAATGGATCTCGTAGACAAGACCTAAATTGACAATATCAATCCCAAGCTCAGGATCGATTACCTCTTCCAAAGCATTTAAGATTTTATTTTTAATTTCTTCAATTTGCTCAGTTGTATATGCCATATGACTTCCTTTTTCTGCTATTTACTCTCGATAGAATTTCTTGGCTCGGGTTAAAAAGGTCCGCAGGACCTGGGTCGCTTCTTCATTTCTAGGCGACCGTTAAAAAGATCCGCAGGATCTTTTTAATCCTCTATAAAGTCACGCAATGGTTTGCTTCTGCTTGGGTGGCGGAGTTTGCGAAGGGCTTTGGCTTCGATCTGACGGATCCGTTCACGGGTCACGTTGAAGACTTTCCCCACATCTTCCAAAGTCCGCATTTTTCCATCATCGAGACCAAAACGAAGACGCAAAACATTTTCTTCCCGGTCTGTCAGGGTATCGAGGACTTCATCCAATTGTTCGCGTAGAACCACACGAGTGGTGTAGTCTACTGGATTTTCAATCACTTCATCTTCGATAAAATCGCCTAAATGGCTATCGTCTTCTTCCCCGATTGGAGTTTCAAGAGAAACAGGCTCTTGAGCAATCTTCAAGATTTCACGCACCTTGTCTGGTGTCATATCCATACGTTCAGCGATTTGTTCTGGTGTTGGGTCTTGTCCCAATTCTTGCAAGAGATTGCGTTGTTCACGAACCAACTTGTTAATGGTTTCCACCATGTGAACAGGGATCCGAATGGTACGCGCTTGGTCTGCAATGGCACGAGTGATGGCCTGACGGATCCACCAAGTAGCATAAGTAGAGAACTTGAACCCTTTGGTATAGTCAAACTTATCAACCGCCTTCATCAAGCCCATGTTTCCTTCTTGGATCAAATCCAAAAATTGCATTCCACGACCAACGTAACGTTTCGCAATGGATACAACCAAACGAAGGTTGGCTTCTGCTAGACGTTGCTTAGCTTCCAAGTCACCTTGTTCCACCAAGATAGCCAATTCTTGTTCTTCTTCATTGGTCAAAAGTGGAACAACCCCAATTTCTTTCAAGTACATCCGTACCGGATCATTGACCTTAGCAGAGTTGCTTCCAAGCAATTCCTCATCTGACAACTCTAGCTCTTCCTCATTATTCAACACACGCGCACTCGGGTTGCCGTCTTTATCAGTGATCGAAATCCCTGCATCTTGAATGCGTTGCAAAAGATCTTCAATCCCATCTGCATCGAGTGTGAATGGAATAACCAATTGGTCATTAATTTCATCATCTGTTGCAGTTCCGCTTTTCTTGTGGCTGCGAATAAATTCTGCAATTTGAACGTCCAATGTTGTAATATCTTTTTGTTCTTTAGCCATTCTTACTCCATTCTTCTTTTTTGAGCGATTAAACGCTCGAGTTCCAATAAAGCTTTTTCCGCATCCCCTATTGAGGAAGCTTCCTTCACTTTATTTCCAATTTGTTGACTTTCTTTGCGAAGAAGCTCACGATTCCGTGTCGCTTCTACTTCTTCTAACTCACCATCTGCTATCTCTTCTGGTAGATCTTCTTCTAACATGCGGTACCAGGCGTGCTGGACCCCTTCAGGCTGCTCGGATAGATCCTGAGAGGTGACTTCTCCATTTTGACAGAGCAATTGGTACAAGATCTGTAACTCCGGCGTGTCGAAGGTAAAATCAGGTCGCAAACGGTAATCATTGAGGACCATTGGAAAATCCTTCATCCTACTTAATAAATGATTTTCCGCCTTGATCAAGCGCGTCATCCCACGATTTGGCAAGAGCTCCACTGAAAAATGCGATGTTTTAGTAGATCGTCCACCACTTTGAGCCTCCTGCCGTTGTTGCAAACGACTATTATTGACAATCTGCTCAATCTGCAAGTAATCAAAGTCCGGCAATAAATCGGCCAACTTATAAATATAGGTGTTTTGCGCTGTAATGGAGCGCGTCTGGGCGATCATCGGTGCCAACTTTTCGACAAACTCAATTTGCGCCTGCAAGTTCTCAATATACTGGGGTTTCCAGTAGTGCATCAAGAATTCAACCTTACTAATCCGAGAATTCTTCAAGAGGGTAGCTAGATCTTCTGGGGACGTCTTTTTGAGGTACTCATCAGGATCCATCTGATCAGGGATACGGACGATCTCCAACTCCAGATCCTGCAAGACATCCAAGGCCTTAGCTGTCGCTTCAAGCCCTGCCTTATCCCCATCATAGGTCAGGATGACCTTTTTGGTAAAATGAGATAGGTGCTGGACGTGCTCTGGTGTCAAGGCTGTCCCCATAGAAGCGACTGCATTTTCTATCCCAGCTCGATAAGCCGCAATGACATCCATAAAGCCTTCCATGATATACATTTCATGTTGCTTTTTGGCGCTCGTCTTGGCTTGATCCAAATGATAGAGTTCATAACTTTTATTAAATAGACGGGTACTACGACTATTCTTGTACTTGGCTTGATGACTACCATCCTCCGTCATTTTCCACAGCCTACCAGAAAAGGCAATGACACGTCCACTATCATCCGTCAAGGGAAACATGATCCGATCCTGAAAGGCATCAAAAACCGTTCCTGCATCTGAGATTGCAAACAAACCCGAATCGGTAATCACTTTCTCGGAGAATTTCTCAGAGAGATTGCGATAGAGATAATTTCCTTCTGCTGGTGCTAAGCCCAATTGAAAATGTCGGATCACTTCATCGGTCAGACCCCGTTCATACAGATAGTGTCGCGCTTCTTCCCCCATCTTGGTCGTCATCAAAATCGCCTGATAAAACTTACTAGCTTCCTGATGAATCTCATAAAGTTCTTGGTTGGGATTGATAGACGTTGGTTGAGCCGGCCTTGCTTGGTACTGAAGCGCAATACCCGCTTTTTCTGCTACGATCTGAACCGCATCCATAAAAGCGACTCCACGGTATTCCTCAATAAACTTAAAGACATCTCCCGAGCGACCACATCCGAAACAATGGTAAAACTGCTTGTCTTCAACGACATTAAAAGAAGGAGTCTTTTCACCATGAAAAGGACAGAGCCCTAAAAAATTACGGCCAGCCTTGGTCAAAGAAACAACTTCTCCAATAACTTCAACAATGTTTACACTGTTTTTAATTTCTGCAATCAGCTCTTTATCAACCATAAACAGTGCCTCCATTTTACCATAGATTATCACTTTATATTTTATACTAAAAGTTAGTAAAAGTAAATTTTTTCCTACCGATTTCACACATAAAAGAAAAGATTTTCAACCTTTATCACTAATTTAAAAAAATGAGGCATATTCCTTGTCAGTCGAATATTTTTCCGTTATACTATCATAGTAAAAAATTATTATGAAAGGACATATTTAGGATATGTTAAAAGATTTGAAAGCTTTTCTTCTTCGTGGGAATATTGTTGACCTTGCTGTAGCAGTCGTTATCGGAGCTGCATTTGGAGCTATCGTAACATCACTTGTTAACGATATCATCACTCCACTTATTTTGAAACCAGCTATGAAAGCTGCTGGTGTTGATAAGATTGCTAATTTGTCATGGAACGGTGTTGCATATGGTAGTTTCTTGAGCGCTGTGATCAACTTCCTTGTTGTTGGTACTGTTCTTTTCTTCGTAGTGAAAGCTGCTGAAAAAGCTCAAAACCTTGGTAAAAAAGAAGAAGCTGTCGAAGAAGAAACTCCTGCTCCTACTCAAGAAGAGTTGCTTACTGAAATCCGCGACTTGCTTGCAAACAAATAATCAGATAAAAAGATCCGATCTTCTAGCTAGAAGATCGGTTTTTTTGTCTTTAACGGATGAAAAAAACAAAAAACAGACCGAAGTCTGTTCTTGTATTCAATTAGAATTTTTTACGTTTACGAGCTGCTTCTGATTTACGTTTACGTTTTACAGAAGGTTTTTCATAGAATTCACGTTTACGTGTTTCTTGAAGAGTACCAGCTTTAGTAACCGCACGTTTGAAACGACGAAGAGCATCGTCAAGAGATTCATTCTTACGTACTACTGTTTTTGACATATTTTTCACTCCCTTCAAGCCTAAAATCTTAATAATTTTATCACACTTTAAGGACGCTGTCAAGATCTTTTGAAACTTTTCTAGCCCTCCTAGCCTTCATATCATTTCTTTTTCCAACTTTTTCATTCTTCCCATTTTATGATACAATGGAAACAAGAAAACCCTGAAGGAGATACTATGTCAGAAATTTATGATATTACAATTGTTGGGGGCGGACCAGTTGGTCTGTTTGCTGCTTTTTATGGCAATATGCGCCAAGTAAAAGTCAAACTGATTGATTCCTTACCTCAACTGGGAGGGCAACCAGCTATTCTCTATCCAGAAAAGAGTATCCTCGATGTACCTGGCTTTACCAATTTGACTGGTGAAGAATTGAGCAACCGCTTGATCGAGCAAGTTAAACGGTTTGATACACCGATCTTTCTCAATGAAACTGTAGAGGATATCCGAAAAGAAGGCGATCTCTTCACCATCACTACTTCTCGCCAAGTGCATCAGTCTAAAGCAGTCATTATTGCCATGGGCGGTGGTGCCTTTAAGCCACGCGCCCTTGACATTGAGGGAGCTGAAGACTTTGATAACGTCCACTATCATGTTTCGAACATCCAACAATATGAAGGACAGCAGGTGACCGTCCTTGGTGGTGGAGACTCTGCTGTAGACTGGGCTCTTGCTTTTGACAAGATTGCTCCAACTACGATCATTCATCGTCGGGATAACTTCCGTGCTTTAGAACATAGTGTAGAAGAACTCAAACAATCTTCTGTTAGCATCAAAACACCATTTATTCCTAGTCGTTTGATTGGCGAAAATGGTCATGCCACTCATCTTGAAATCACAAAAGTCAAATCCGATGAAACCGAACTTATCCCGATTGATCACTTATTTGTCAACTATGGTTTTAAATCTTCTATCGGAAACTTGAAAGAATGGGGTGTAGAATTGCAACGCCATAAAATCAAGGTGAACCAAAAACAAGAAACCAGCCTTCCTGGAATTTATGCCTGTGGAGACTGCTGCTTCTACGAAGGAAAGATTGATCTCATCGCTACAGGTCTGGGGGAAGCTCCAACAGCTGTAAACAATGCCATCAACTACATCTATCCAGATAAAAAAGTCCAACCAACCCACTCAACCAGTTTATAATAAAAAAGGCCTTTGGCCTTTTTTAAATTGAAGTCAAACTATTTTAAGTTAATCGATTCTGCAAAGAAGTAAAAATGAGTTCCTATTTTTAGTATGAATCAAGAAAATTCAAAAACTTTCCGCTGTGAGAAAAGTGCCTGAAACAATACGTTTCAGGCACTCGGGAGTTTTGAGACATTAGGCTCAAAACTAAGTCATGGAACTTCTATGAAGTTCGCTGACGTCCGTACTCACCTAAGGAAAGTTTTTAAAAAGACTTTATCCTCATTATGAAAGGCCTTTAGCCTTTTTTATTTGTCTAAATCGTCTGCGATCTTATTGATCTTACGCAAGCGGTGATTGACGCCGCTTTTTGAAATAGGTTGTTGCAAACTATCGGCGATCTGCTGGATAGAATAATCTGGATGGTTCATCCGGATATAGGCAACTTCTTGCAGGTCACTTGGTAAACTCCCTAGGCCGACCGTATCCACAATTTTACTAATATTATTAATGGTTTTCATACTGGCTGTGACTGTGCGCTGGATATTGGCCATTTCGGCATTATTGGCCCGATTGAGGTCATTGCGCGTCTCTCTCATAACCTTGATGGACTCAAATTCCTGCATGGCTTGCATGGCCTCTACTACAATGAGAAAATCAATAATATCTTCCGCTCGTTGCAGATAGGTTACCACTCCTTTTTTCCGCTCGATGGTTTTCGCATCTAGTAAAAATCCTTGCATAAGAAGGGCAATTCCTTCCGCGTGGTCTGTATAAACAGAATGAATTTCCAACTGGTACTTTCCTTTTTCAGGATCCTTGATGGAACCACTCGACAGAAAAGCCCCTCGAAGATAAGCACGACTGGCTACTTCATCTTCTAAAACACTGGCATCAATGCCTGTCTCAATCCCAAAAAAGGCATCTGCCAAATGTAAGTCAGCAAGAATTTCTTCCACCTTTTCATCCAAGAATACTGTGTAGACACGATTTTTTTTCAAATTGGTTTTTTGGTGGTGGCGAATATCCGATTTGGCCTCATAGAAATGATGCAACAATTCATAGATATGGCGAGCGATCTTGGCATTTTCTGTTGTTACCGAGAGCGTCAAGCCCCCCATTGAAATCCCAAGACTTCCAGACATCTTGATAATGGCAGCCAATTCACTCTTTTCAAATCGCTTGAGAGACAATAATTCTTCTTTTACACGAACCGTAAAACTCATTTTCTCACCTGCACGATCTGCATCAACTCTTCGACTACTTTTTCACCATCATGAAAGGCTCCTCCATTGACCAACTTCAAGAAATCAGAAGAAATCACTTGGGGAACTTGCGAGTGCAAACCCTTGAAATCGTGCTCTACCTGTACCAAGTATTCATCAAATTTGTTACTGTTCATGTAAGCTGCGGGAACCTGATTGATATTGACAAGGACGGTATCGATAAACTTCTCTCCCAAATGTTTATGGAGAACGGCAACGTGGTCACTGTCTGTGAAATGCTCGGTTTCTCCTCTTTGGGTCATGATGTTACAAACATAGGCTACCTGAGCCTTGGTTTCAAGGATGGCTTTCCCAATCTCATCGATCATCAAATTAGGAAGGATCGAGGTAAAGAGCGAACCAGGACCCAAGACAACCATATCACTTTCAAGAATAGCTTCCACCACTTTCTTACTAGCTTTTGGTCGCTCTTGATCGAAGGTATTGGTCACATAGACATGATCAATCATGCCAGTGTAGTTAGCAATGTGGCTTTCTCCTACCACTTCTTTTCCATCTTGAAAGACGGCATGAAGGGTCAAGGGACTATCACTGGAAGGATAGATCTTGCCGGTCGTATGAAAGAACTTGGTTAACAATTGCATGGCATTATAGGTCGAGCCTTGCATCTCTGAAATCCCTGCAATGATCAAGTTTCCCAAAGGGTGTCCGGCCAAAGGGCCATCATCGTCAGCAAAGCGGTATTGAAAGACCTTCTCATAAAAACGAGGCATATCTGACATGGCAACCAACACATTTCGAAGATCCCCAGGTGGTGTCAATTTTTGGATGTTCTTCCGCAATTCACCTGAACTCCCGCCATCATCTGCAACGGTTACGATGGCAGTGATGTCGACCGGTTTCTTTCTCAGACTATCGAGGATAACAGAAATTCCTGTTCCTCCTCCAATAACGGTTACTTTAGGTTTTCTCATGAGCGATTCACCGTTTCTTTCCGTCTGTCCTTGTCTCTATGACTGCAATTGACTTGCCAATTTTTTTCTAAATCATGCGCTAAGCGCTCTGCAAAGGCTACTGAACGGTGTTGCCCACCGGTACAGCCCATAGCGATGGTGAGAACGGATTTACCTTCCCGTTTATAAGACGGTAAAATAGGTACGATCAAGTCATGGAGATGACGGTAAAAGTCCTCTGATTCAGGGTGATCCATGACATAATCATAGACTGCTGGATCCTGACCGGTTAAATTCCGAAGTTCCAATTTGTAGTAGGGGTTTGGAAGGAAACGCACGTCAAAGACAAGGTCAGCATCGATCGGAAGGCCATATTTAAACCCAAATGACATGACCTCAACCCGAAAATCTGGCTGATTATCTTGACTGGCAAATTGCTCTGCAATCGTTTTTCTCAGATTACGGGGCGTCAATTCAGTCGTGTCCACCACATTTTGACTGATATTTTTCAAAGGAGACAAGAGCTCTCGCTCTAAGGTAATCCCATCTAAAACACGGCCATCTGCCGCTAGTGGGTGGCTACGACGTGTTTCCTTGTATCGTGCTACCAACTCACTGTCAGTAGCATCCAAGAACAAAACCTTGAAATCGAGGTCTTCTTGATTGTCCAATTCATCCAAAATGGTGCGAATTTCATTGAAAAAAGAACGGCTCCGCATGTCCACAACAACGGCTAATTTATTGTTATCCGGGCTATGACGCATGAGTTCAATAAATTTCAGCAAGAGCGCCGGTGGCATATTATCGATGGTAAAGTAACCCAAATCCTCAAACGATTGGATGGCGACGGTCTTACCCGCACCGCTCATCCCTGTTACCATGACCAGTTGAATCTTACTTTCTGTCATTTTCTCCTCCCATAAATAAAACAGAGTGGCCTACAGTTTCCTGCTCTCCACTCTGTCTTTTTGTCTTTGAATGGTTATTTGGCTTTGATTTCCGCAATAACTTCAATTTCAACCTTCACATCACGTGGCAGGCGTGCTACTTCAACAGCAGATCGAGCTGGAAACTCTGTGGTAAAGACTGTTTTATAGACCTCATTAAAAGGTACAAAGTCATTCATATCACTTAAGAAACAAGTGGTTTTCACCACGTGGTCGAAGTCTGTCCCAGCCTCTTCCAAAATAGCCCCAATGTTCTTTAAGACTTGCTCTGTTTGTTCTTGGATGGTTTCGCCAATGATTTCGCCTGTTTCAGGTGACAAGGGAACTTGTCCACTTGCAAAGAGAAGATTGCCTACGATTTTCCCTTGAACATAAGGTCCAATTGCTGCAGGTGCTTTATCTGTATGAATTGTTTTTGCCATAGTATTCTCCAAGTCTATTTACTTCTGCTGATTTTCTTTTGCTAATTTTTCCCTTTGTAAGCGCAATTTGCGCTTAGGATTTAGCGTATTAAAGAGTTCTTCTAGTTTTTCAGCATTCCAAACATCGGCTGCTGAAACAAAATTTCCATTTTCATCTCGAAAAGATATTGGTTTATCTCCCACTGAAAAAGCCTCACTTCTTATTTGGAATCCTTGATCCGCTGGGGATCTATCTTAATCTACAAACTCAAATTCAAATTTACCGATCCGGACGATATCGCCATCTTTTGCCCCACGCGCACGGAGAGCTTCATCAACACCCATGCCACGCAATTGACGAGCAAATTTCATGACCGCTTCATCACGATCGAAATTCGTCATATTAAAGAGTTTTTCAAGTTTTTCGCCAGACAAGACCCAAGCGGCATCGTCATCCCGACTGATATCAAAGGCTGGCTGGTCTTCATCAAAGCCATAGTAGACTTCTTCTTGAGCCATTTCGTCTTCTGAATACAAGAGGAATTCTGGCGTTTTGTCTAACAATTCTGCTGTTGCTTCTAACAAGTTGTCCAAACCTTGATGCGCCAAACTAGAGATCGGGAAGATCTGTGGCAGTTCATCAAACTCATCGTAATTGGCTGCCAATTTCTTCTTGAACTCTTTCAAGTTTTCTTGACTTTCTGGCATATCCATTTTATTTGCCACGATAATCTGAGGTCGCTCCATCAAACGAAGATTATAAGTTTCAAGCTCTTTATTGATTTGAACATAATCTTCGTAAGGATCGCGTCCTTCACTCGCTGACATATCAATAACATGCAAGATAACTCGTGTGCGCTCGATGTGGCGAAGGAACTGGGTTCCTAGTCCGACTCCTTGGCTAGCTCCTTCAATCAATCCAGGAAGGTCTGCGACTGCAAACGATTCACCTGATGGCGTCCGAACCATTCCCAAATTTGGAACGATGGTAGTGAAATGATAAGCTCCAATCTTTGGTTTGGCTGAAGTGATGACACTAAGAAGGGTAGATTTCCCAACAGAAGGGAAGCCAACCAAACCAACATCTGCCAAGACCTTGAGTTCTAATTCAAGTTCGCGTTCCTGACCAGGCTCTCCATTTTCAGAAATCTCTGGTGCTGGATTTTTAGGAGTCGCAAAACGAATATTTCCACGTCCGCCACGGCCACCGTGTGCAACAATGTACTCTTGTCCATTTTCAACTAGGTCCGTAATGACCTTGCCAGTCTCAGCATCTCGGACGGTCGTTCCTTGAGGGACTCGTACATAGAGATCTTCTGCTCCCCGTCCGTGCATCCCTTTGGTCATTCCTTTTTCCCCATTTTGGGCTTTGAAATGCCGATTATAACGGAAGTCCATCAAGGTGCGCAAGCCTTCGTCTACTACGAAGATGACATTGCCACCACGACCTCCATCACCACCCCAAGGTCCGCCATTAGGGACATATTTTTCGCGGCGAAAAGCCACCATGCCATCGCCGCCATTTCCAGCCTTGACCTTAATCTTGGCTGTATCTAAAAACATACTCATAAATAGATGATTTCCTTTATTTCTGCGTGCGTCTTAGTAAGAAAGAGCACCAATTGCGGTTGCAAAGATTGCACCAACCGTTACAATCAACATAATCACAATGACCACCATCGTGATCATTTCAAATGGTGTTTTTTTACGTTTTCCGTTATCTCCAAAAGCCACTTCTAATACCTCGATTACTATAAATTCATTAGCCCTATTTTACCACGAAATAGGGGATTTTTCAAATCGAGCCTACACAAAAAGACCAGACAGATGTCTGATCTTTCATTGATCATTTTAAGAATCTTTTCTTACACGTAAAACTCCAACCGATAGAACTGCTAGGAAGACACCCATGACAAGAACCACCGGTGTCATCTTTTCACCTGTACTTGGAAGAACTTTTTTCTTACCAGGTTTTGGAGCTTCTTCTTTAACAGAAGATGAAGATGATTTCAATGAAGAACTTGATGTGGATGTTGAGTTCGATGTAGAACTGGAACTCGTTGAAGATGATGAACTTGATGAAGAACTAGAACTCGTTGAAGATGATGAGCTTGATGAAGAACTAGAACTTGATGAGGAGGTTGAGCTAGGTGTCGGTGGCGTTTGTTCTTTCTCACCCAATCCTTCGCCAGATCCTGTTTCCAATCGCACCTCACGGGTTAAACTACGCGGTACTGGGAAATTGGTTGCCTTCCATGTTAATGTATTATGGACAATATCACCGACTTTAGTTCCAGGAGCTACTTTTGTAGAATATTCAATATACATTGGCCAATTGTAATTATCACCAAATTCAATTGTAAAACCAGTGATTTTTCCATCTGCATTCTTATCGAAAACAGCTTTTTTAGTAAAGTTATCTAGAACTGGGAGACTCAAGATCTGCGCTTCGTTCTTGATCCCACCTTCTACAGGAGCATAGCGAACCGCACGTAAGCTCCCTTCAACCAATGTTAAACCATCTCCGAATTGGTCTTTAATGACCATTCCTCGCAGCATATCTTGACGGGCATTTAAGAGAATCCGCCATTTGATTATGGTTGGATCAGACTTATCTTGATAGCCGTATTTCATTTCATAGTCCCCAGCTTCCCCAGCTGTTTTTTCATAATTCAAGGAAAAATCTGTATTTCCTAGTTTAAACTGGATTGGAGATGTTTTTGTAACTACTTCTGAATCGACTTTTACATCAAAATGAAGAGCAACTCGTTTGTTGAGTGGATGAGATGCGAAATAATCATTAAAGGTAACGGTCACTGTTTTCTTAGCTGTATCAACGACAGCTTTCCCCACCGTCTGACCATTTGATTGACCTTCCTCAAGAACATTGAATTCCAGTGCTGTGTAGAGGGCTAATTCTTTTGGCAAACTAAGAGTTAAGGTATCACCAGTTTGAATAGTTTGCGAATCTGGAAAGGCTAAATAAATACTTGCTGACAATTTTTCATTTGTCAACACCTTGCTCCCATTTGTTAGCGTGTTACCGTCTTTCGTTAGACGTGCTGTCTGTGTATATGATGAGACTTCTGCAGCATGTATTGTTTTAGTCAAACCAGCTGTGAATAGAATCGTTAGCACTAAGGCAAGTGCCCATACAATTTGACGAACCTGTTTCATATATACCTCCTCTGCTCGCCTATTTGCGAGCCATGTTTTTTACAAGGTTAAAGTCCGATTTCTGCTTGAACAACTGCAGCAATGGTATCTACATAGTAGTCCACTTCTTCATGGGTTGGAGCTTCTGCCATCACACGAAGGAGGGGTTCAGTTCCACTTGGACGCACGAGGATGCGGCCATTTCCTGCCATTTCCGCTTCCATTTTTTCAATGATTTCACGAATAGCAGGGACTTCCATCGCCTTGTCTTTCATGCTATTTTCAACCCGGATATTGACGAGTTTTTGTGGATAAATGGTTACTTCAGCAGCCAATTCAGATAATTTCTTGCCGGTTTCTTGCATGATTTTAGTCAATTGAACTCCTGTTAATTGACCATCACCAGTTGTATTGTAATCCATGATGACGACATGACCAGATTGTTCACCACCAAGATTGTATCCTGATTTGCGCATTTCTTCGACCACATAACGGTCTCCAACAGCTGTGATTTCTTTTTGAATTCCCTTCGCATCTAATGCCTTGTGGAAGCCGAGATTGGACATGACGGTTGTGACGATCGTATTTTTTTCGAGCAAGCCCTTGCTTGAAAGATAAGAACCGATGATGTACATGATCTTATCTCCGTCTACAATCTCTCCATTTTCATCCACAGCAATCAAGCGATCGCTGTCTCCGTCAAAGGCAAGACCAATCGCTGCACCTACTTCTTTCACCTTCTCTTGCAAATGCTCTGGGTGAGTAGAACCAACCCCATCATTGATGTTCAAACCATCTGGGTTTTCACCGATGACGGTCAATTGAGCTCCCAAATCTGCAAAGATTTGACGGGCACTAGTAGAGGCTGCACCATTTGCTGTATCTAAGACTACGTGCATACCCTCGAGTTGGACACCTGTCGATACAAGGAATTCTTGATACTTACGCAAGCCTTCCGGATATTCCATGACCGTTCCTAAACCTTGGGCACTTGGACGTGGAAGCGTATCTTCAGCCGCATCAAGCAAGGCTTCAATTTCAAGTTCGCGATCGTCATCCAATTTGAAACCATCACCACCAAAGAATTTGATGCCATTGTCCAAGGCTGGATTGTGGCTAGCAGAAATCATCACTCCGGCGCTGGCTTTTTCCGTACGAACTAGATAAGCGACACCTGGTGTTGCAATCACACCCAACTTGTAGACGCGAATTCCAACAGATAAGAGGCCAGCAATTAAGGCATGCTCCAACATTTCACCAGAAATACGTGTATCACGTCCAACAAATACCAAGGGCGTTTCTTCTTCGTGTTGGCTCAAGACATAGCCACCGAAACGGCCTAGTTTAAAAGCCAATTCTGGCGTTAATTCTACATTTGCTTCTCCACGGACACCGTCCGTCCCAAAATATTTACCCATTCTTCATTACCTTTTTTACTTTCTAATTACTTGAACTGGAGGAGGTCGACGACGAACTGCTAGAGCTTGACGTAGACGAGCTACTCTTTGTGGTCACTTGAATCCGTGTTTCACTCGGATTTACCAGACCTGGTAGACCATCTCCTTGAGCATCTACCGGATTTAATGAAAGAGTTCCACTATAATTTCCACTGATGATCTCACTGGATGGGAAGACAGCTTCGACATGATCAATGCGACTCAAGGTTTCTTGATCGCTGGTCACTTCTACCTTGGTGGTTTCAAGAGTAATATCCGATACCGTTATTCCATCCACAATTTGATTGTCCGGGATCGTGGCCCTGACCGCAAACGATTTTTTCGCTTTCTTCCCGATTTTTACAGAAACTTTCTGAGGCTCTACGGTTGCGGTCAAACCAGCCGGAAGATCTTCCACAATCAACGGCACTTCAACGGTACCTTCCTTGGCCTTACGAAGATCCGCTACCACGCGAAACTTCCGAGTTCCCGGCTGCATTTCGCTTGCTAGAGCGACCCGGTTTGAACCCTTTAGAAAGACTGTTACTTCCGATGTTAACCCACTGACAAAGTATGTCTTGTCATTGTACTTGGCATCAATCGGAATATTGGTCAAGGTATTGGTGTAGGTCTCTGAACTTACTTGTCTAGCGCTGCTATTATTTTGAAAATTAAAGGATGACGCATTGATAAACAAGATAAAGGACAATAAGACGGAGGCAAAAACATAAAGAAATTCTTTTTTCGATCTCATTTTGTCACCCTCCCAAATAGACGCTCTTTCCAACTAGTCGTTTTATTCTCTTCAGGAACCAAGAAGGCTCTCAATTCTGCCTCGAACTCGTCTAAGGTTAAATCGTGTCGGAAGGTTCCATTATAGGTCATAGAGATCCCGCCCGTTTCTTCTGATACCACAAAGGTAAAGGCATCCGAAACTTCAGACAAACCAATGGCTGCGCGGTGACGCGTTCCGAACTCTTTTGAAATTCCAGTGTTTTCGGTCAAGGGCAGGTAGGCACAAGAAACAGCGATTTTATCATTGCGGACAATGACGGCTCCATCATGCAAGGGAGTATTAGGAATGAAGATATTAATCAGCAATTCTCCTGAAATATCTGCATCTAATGGAATCCCTGTGGAAATATATTCCTGAAGGGTTCTGGCTCCTTGAATGGCTACCAAGGCACCAATCTTACGTGGGCTCATATAAGCCACCGCCTTAACATAGGCCTGTACCATCTTCTCTTCTTGACTGACTTCACTCGTCGTAAAGAATTCTGTCGCTCGACCCAGACGTTCTAAACCAATCCGAATCTCAGGGGAGAAAATCACAACCAGAGCGATAACCCCATAGGTAATGACTTGATTGATCAGCCATGAAATAGTCGTAAGACCTAAGAAATTGGCTAAAAACTGCACCAAGAAAAAGATAATAACTCCACGAACCAAAATCATGATCTTGGTCCCGACGATGGCCTTGATCAAAAAATACAACAACCAAGCCACCAGGGCAATATCGATGATATTGATAACAACACTCCACCAATTCGGGAACAAACTGGTCCAAAATTGTGGATTTGTAAACTGTTGAATATTCATATTCTCATACCTACCACTTCTCTAAAAGACATCACCTTATTATAACATGTTTCAACAGATTTTTCTGTAACCTTCTGGTGCTTTTTATGATAAAATATGATTTATGAAGATAAATACAACCTTGGGTCTTCTGGCAGGAAAGCTTTCCGGCTCTATTCTAGAAAAAATGGGGCGGGGATCAACCCTACCAGGTAAAGTAGCCCTCAAATTTGATAAAGATATTCTCAGTCAACTGGCCAAAAACTATGAGATTGTTGTAATTACAGGGACAAACGGAAAAACCCTGACCACTGCGCTAACCGTAGGTATTCTCCAAGAAGCTTTTGGACCTATTTTAACCAATCCAAGTGGGGCCAATATGATCTCTGGGATTACAACGACCTTCTTACGGGCCAAACATTCGAAATCAAATCGACCGATCGCGGTACTTGAAATTGACGAGGCCAGCCTCTCTCGGATTTGTGATTATATTAAGCCCAGCCTTTTTGTGGTCACCAATATTTTCCGGGATCAGATGGACCGCTACGGTGAGATCTATACGACCTACCAAATGATTTTGGATGCCATTCACAAGGTCCCAACTGCGACGGTTCTGTTAAATGGAGATAGTCCGCTCTTTCATAGTCAGACCTTGTCCAATCCGATCCAATATTATGGATTTGATACAGACAAATCAGAGCCACAACTAGCTCATTACAATACAGAAGGAATCCTCTGTCCGCATTGCCACAACATCCTCAAGTACAAGCTCAATACCTATGCTAACCTGGGAGATTATATCTGTGAGCACTGTGGTTTCCACCGGCCACCTCTGACCTATGCCGTATCGGACCTCCTCTCTTTAACCCATCGATCTTCCAACTTCCGGATCCAAGGGCAAGATTACCACATCAATATCGGTGGTCTTTACAACATCTACAATGCCTTAGCAGCTGTCTCTGTTGCTGGATTCTTTGGAGTGCAACCTGAAGTGATTAAGCAAGGATTTGATCGCAGTCGCGCTGTCTTTGGTCGCCAGGAAACCTTTAAGATTGGGGATAAAGAATGTACCCTAGTCCTGATCAAAAATCCAGTTGGAGCTACACAGGCTATTGAAATGATCAAACTAGCGCCGTATTCCTTCAGCTTGTCCGTTCTTCTCAATGCCAACTACGCAGATGGGATTGATACCAGCTGGATCTGGGATGCAGACTTTGAGCAAATCACCCAGATGGACATCCCAGAGATTAACGCCGGAGGAGTACGCCACTCTGAGATCGCTCGGCGACTCCGGGTCACTGGCTATCCTGCTGACCAGATCACTGAAATGGCTGAATTAAAAGAGGTCTTCCAACGTATCCAGCAACAGGAAACCCCTCACGCTTACATTTTAGCTACCTATACAGCCATGCTAGAATTTCGTGAACTCTTGGCCCAAGAACACCTGATTGAAAAGGAGATGCACTAATGACATATACTTCCCTAGAATCTTCTGATCAGGCACAGTATCCCTACAGCCTGCGCATTGCCCATCTCTATGGCAACTTAATGAATACCTATGGGGACAATGGAAATATCCTCATGCTCAAGTACGTTGCGGAAAAGCTTGGAGCCCATGTCACTGTTGATATCGTCTCTCTCAAAGACCGGTTCGATCCTGATGCCTACGATATCGCCTTTTTCGGCGGCGGACAAGACTACGAGCAGACCATTGTATCTGAGGATCTACCAGATAAAAAAGAAGACCTCGAACGCTTCATTCATGACAATGGCGTGGTCCTAGCTATCTGTGGTGGCTTTCAGCTTCTAGGCCAATACTACATTGAAGCTTCTGGCAAACGTATTGAGGGACTTGGTATCATGGGCCACTATACGCTCAACCAAGTCAACAACCGCTATATCGGTGATATCAAAATCCATAACGAAGAATTTAACGAAACCTATTATGGTTTTGAGAACCACCAAGGTCGGACCTTCTTGGCTGAGGATGAAAAACCGTTGGGCAAGGTCGTCTATGGAAATGGGAACAACAAAGAAGATGGGGGCGAAGGGGTTCATTACAAGAACGTCTTTGGCAGCTACTTCCACGGTCCTATCTTGTCCCGAAATGCCAATTTGGCCTATCGCCTAGTGAGTACTGCTTTAAAAAATAAATATGGCAAGGACCTTTCCCTACCGGCTTATGAGGAGATTCTAAGCCTAGAGCAGCCGGAAGAGTACGCTGATGTGAAAAGCAAGGCCCCTGCTGAACAATAAGGAGATAATGATGAACAAAAATAATCTACACTACATTGCTTTATTACTTTTAATTTTATTGATTGCTGGTATTTCCCTTGCAAACATGCAATCGGTTACCGTAAATTTCCTCTTGGTCCAATTTAAATTGCCTTTGATCATTCTGATCCTGCTCTGTGTCCTCTTAGGTGCATTCGTTATGAACTTGATTAATTTTTCAAAGGGCTTCTCCCTAAAAAGAGAACTTAAGAGCACTCAAAAGCAACTGGAAGAAGCAAAGAAATAAATCAAGACAGAAGAAAAAGAAAACAACTAAAAAGCACCGATCGGTGCTTTTTTCATGCTGATGTACCTTCTTTTGCTTGTAATTTCTTGGCGACTACTTGAGCTAGGAGTGAAAAAAGGATGACACCAGCTCCTATCAGGAGAAAAGATTCTACACGGACGCTTGGCAACAAGGTCATCAAACCTTTAGCCACCGGCATAAAGAGAATGGCTAGGGTAAAAATGGTGCTTAAGACCCTGCCCAGATAGTCTCCTTCTACCTTGGTTTGAACCTGGGTAAAAAAGTGAATATTGAAAATTGTCATAAAGAGTTCACAGACTAAATTTCCAGAATAGGTAAGAAGAGGCGGAAGGGGCAAGCCCATCATGAAGACTCCTACTCCTGTTAAAATCAATAAGAAAAGAAGCATCTCCATGCTTGATTTAAATTTATTGGCGATCAAAGCTCCGATGATGGAGCCGATAGCCCCCAATGTTAAGATGGTCGCATAGGCTCCTTTGACCCCGTAAAGGCGATTGGAAAATGGGAGTAAAAACTCAAAAGCTGCAAAAAAGAAATTGACGCTGGAAGCCACCAACAAGAGAAAGAAAATCTCTTTCTGATGCCAGATATAGTCTAGTCCATCTTTCATATCCGAAAAAATATCTTTTCCCGTAAACCGTTTCTTTTCCTGAATCTTGGCTTCTTCTTTCGGAAGGAATGCCACTAGGACAAAGGCGATGAAAAAGGTCAGTGCATCCAGTAAGAGGGTCGCATGGAGACTGGCAAATTGTAAAACAAGGAAAGAGAACACAGGAGAGCTGACACCAACTACTTGTAAGACCAACTCCAAGCGGGCATTATAGGTCACAATCTCATCCTTTTCTACAACTTCTGTGATAATGGCTTTATTAGCCGTACGAGAGAAAGCAAAAGCAATGGCCTGGACAATATTGGCAAAAATCAGGGCCGCAATCATCCAACGATCATTCCTGATAAAAGAAATGCCCAAACAAAGGAGACCACAAACCAAGTCGGTTGTCATCAAAATCTTACGACGGGAAAAACGGTCTGAGATCACGCCTCCAAATGGATTGACTAGAATGGAGGTGACGAGTTCAGAAATCTGATAGATCCCCAACACTGTCTTTCCTACCGTCCCCATCGAGGCCAGCCAGACACTATTCCCGTAATCATAGAGCATATTTCCCATTCGATTGATCGCCCCACGAGCAATTAATTGGACTGCATGTCGATTCATAAAAAACCTCCTTCATTTTCTGAAACTATTGTATCAGTTCATGAAAGAGGTTTTCATTTTGTCCCCTATTTGGGAAAAATAATGGTTTACAAATTTATCAAAGGATCCCTACTGTTGTTTTGATTGAAGCTGCTTAGCTACTAGCTGAGCCAAGAGTGAAAAGAGAATAATCCCAGCTCCAATCAAGAGAAATGATTCCATACGGACGCTTGGCAACCAAGTCATCAACCCTTTGGCGATGGGCATAAAGAGAACAGCCAAGGTATAAATTGTGCTCAATACTCTACCTAGATAATCATCTTCCACCTTGGTTTGTACTTGGGTAAAAACGTGGATGTTGAAAATGGTCACAAAAAATTCACAGACCAAATTTCCTGAAAAGGAAAGATAAGGCGGAAGGGGCAAGCCCATTATGAACACTCCGACCCCTGCCATGATCAGTAAAAACAGGAGAATTTTCATACTTGATTTCATTTTATTGGCAACAAGCGCTCCTAGAATAGATCCAATAGCTCCCAGCGTTAAAATAGTCGCATAAGCTCCTTTAACCCCGTATAGACGATTCGAGAAGGGAAGTAAAAACTCAAAAGCGGCAAAAAAGAAATTGACGCTAGAAGCCACTAATAAGAGAAAGAAAATCTCTTTCTGATGCCAGATATAGTCTAACCCATCCTTGATATCAGAAAAAATATCTTTCCCGGTAAACTGTTTCCTCTCTTGCACCTTAGCTTCTTCTTTCGGAAGGAAAGCCACTAGGACAAAGGCAATGAAAAAGGTCAGCGCATCTAATAAGAGGGTCATATGAAGACTGGCAAATTGTAGAACTAGGAAAGAAAAAACAGGTGAACAGACACTAACAACCTGTAAGACTAACTCCAAGTGAGCGTTATAGGTCACAATCTCTTCTTTCTCTACTACCTCGGTAATAATGGCTTTATTGGCAGGTCGAGAAAAACCAAAGGCAATGGCCTGAACAATATTGGCAAAAATAAGAGCCGCAATCATCAAGCTATCATTTGTGATAAAAGAAATCGCCAAACAAAGTAGTCCACAAATCAAGTCGGTCGTCATCAAAATCTTGCGACGAGAAAAACGGTCTGAAATCACTCCTCCAAAAGGATTCACGAGAATCCCTGTCACTAACTCAGAAATCTGATAGATCCCTAATACCGTCTTTCCTATAGTCCCCATCGAGGCCAGCCAGACACTATTCCCATAATCATAGAGCATATTTCCAATTTTGTTAATAGCTCCACGACTAATTAATTGGACCGCATGTCGGTTCATAAAAACTCCTTTATCACTGTCCTATTTAGAACATTCATTTTTTACAAATTTATCAAAGTGTTCTTGATAATAGGCCACCTGCTCTGGCAGTCCCAGCACATCAAAAATATGCATGGCTTCCCTCATTTGCTGCCGCCCTTCTTCTGTTTGCCCCTTTTGATACAGGGCAAATCCCTTGAGATAATGAAAGACATTGCGTTCGTAGAGCTTGATGCTCTTCCCGATAATCTTTTCTACATAGGCTTCAAAATAGCTGGCGTTTTCAAAAGAACGGTGTTCTAAACAATGCTGGTAGCAATTCAGAGCTAGAATCAAGACCAGTTTTCGATGGCGACCAATTTCTTTGTAAAAATCTTCTCGCTCCATCACTTCTCTCCCAAGCCGTGTGACATAGTCTACCTCATAAAAGCTGTATAGATTGCCAAAGAGGATCAATTCATACATGGTCCACTCTTCCGTTTGAAAGAGGTAATCTGCCACCTTGTCCAGATCACGTTGCTTCATCGTGAAGCTGGCATCTCTCTGGCAAATCAGGCCTTGTAGCAGAATCCAGTTCAATTCAAAATAGAGGGGATTGGTGGAATGTTTGGCTTTTTCAAGTTGTTCTCTTTGAAGCTTTTGAAAACCCTCAATATCATTTGAATAGTAAAGTGGAATAATCTGGGCCATCAAAGCAACATGCTCATGGTGTTGAAAATTTCTGGCCTTATCCATAAAATTCTCAATCGTCACATGGATATTGTCCAAAATTTCAAAGAAGCGCGACACAGCCAGATCCGACTCCCCCAATTCAAAACGGGATAATTGGGAGGTCGAGCAAGCTTCTCCTGCAGCTTCTTTCAATGAATAATTTTTACTAATTCGAAATTCACGAAAAACTTTGCCTAAATCTTCCATTTGATTACCACTTAAATTCCTTTAAGTGCCTTTCTAACTCTTGCAAGTACCCTTCGTAGAATCCTTGATCTTCTTTCACGGAAACATCTAATTGTCTTAGGTAGGAAATCAGCCAATCAACCAATAGATCATACTGATGAAGAGGTAGGCGTTTCATCTGCTCTTCAACAAAAGAAATGGCCTCTGTAAAGCGCTCCTCTTCTAAGACTTGCTGAAGATAGCGAGCCCCGTTGATGAGTCTTCCTTCCTCATCCTCATACTGCCCCAAATCTAAATTCTGAATCTGTAGGCGCAAAGTTGTACCAATCATGTCGGCTACACCTTTAACCTGCTTCATAAACCAATCATTTTCAGTCGCCATAATGTTCTCCTTATACAAATTAGAAAACTATACTTACTGCGCTAGTTCTTCCCATTCTAGCATGGCTTCTTCTTGGGCGACAGTCAGCTGGTCGATTTGCTACTGGCTCTCCATGAGTTCGCCGGGTTCATTGATGGCCCGCAACTTCTTTCAACGTGTAATTCTTATTAATTCGAAATTCACGAAAACTTTGCCCAAATCTTCCATTTATTCCACCTGCTCTGACAGTTCTGCCCACTCTTCCATGACCGCTTCCTGCTGGACAGTCAGTTGATCCAGCTCGCTTTGGAGTTGAACCAAGTCGGCTGCGTCGTTGGTGCTATGCATAGTTTCGCTGATTTCTTGGATTTTTTGATCCAGCTTTTCCATCTCCGCTTCCAATTGCTCAATGCGACGAGTGATTTTCCGGAGTTCCTTCTGGTTTTGCTTCTGCAAGTGATAATCATTGCTGGTGCCTTCTTCGGTCGAAGAAACAGGCACAGCTTCTGCTTGTGCTGCAGCAAGAGCCTCTAACTCAGCTTTTTTCTCCAGATAATAATCGTAGTCTCCTAGATAAAGAGTTGAGCCCTCTTCTGAGAGTTCCAAAACTTGTGTAGCAACCCGATTGATAAAGTAACGGTCGTGGCTGACAAAGAGCAGGGTGCCGTCAAAATCAATTAAGGCATTCTCCAGCACTTCCTTGCTATCGATATCCAAGTGGTTGGTCGGCTCGTCGAGAATCAAGAAATTGTTATTTTCCATAGACAGCTTGGCTAGAAGCAAGCGGGCCCGCTCTCCACCTGACAGCATGCCGACGGTTTTCTTAACATCATCCCCAGAGAAAAGAAAGGCTCCCAGGCGATTGCGAATTTCCACTTCTGGCGTCAGTTTAAAGTCATTCCAGAGCTCATCCAAGACACTGTTGTGAGGCGTTAGTTTACTTTGGGTCTGGTCATAGTAGCCCACCTCGACATTGGCCCCAAAACGGGCTTCCCCCTTGATAAAAGGAATCTGTCCGACAATAGACTTGATTAAGGTCGATTTCCCGATCCCATTTGGTCCCACAATAGCGACTGCATTCATCTTGCGGATATCCAAATTAATAGGCTCTGAGAGGATTTGATCGTCATAGCCGACGGCTGCCTCTTCTACTGTCAGGACGACATTTCCTGATGTCTTATCAGAATGGAAGGTCATATGGGCAGACTTGGTCCCAGCTTCAGGCTTGTCTAGGCGCTCCATTTTTTCCAACTGCTTGCGCCGAGACTGGGCCCGCTTGGTAGTCGACGCCCTCACCAAATTACGATTAACAAAGTCTTCTAGCGCCGCAATTTCTTTTTGTTGCTTCTCGTAGTTCTTGGCTTCAGTCAGCAATTTTTTCTCTTTTTGCTCGACAAAGCTGGAGTAATTGCCGACATAGCGGTCCAAGGAGTGCTTGGTCAAGTCCAAGGTAATGGTTGCGACCTTGTCTAGGAAATAGCGGTCGTGGCTGACAATGAGAAGGGCCCCACTATAATTGACTAGGTAATTTTCCAACCAGGCGATGGTCTCAATATCCAAGTGGTTGGTTGGCTCATCCAACACCAAGAGATTTGGTTTTTCTAGAAGCATCTTGGCCAGAGCGAGACGGGTATTTTGCCCACCAGACAGCTCTTCAATCTTCATCTGCCACATGGACTCATCAAACTTAAAGCCGTTGAGAATGGCGCGGATATCTGCCTCATAGGTAAAACCACCTGCCTGACGGAATTCTTCCGATAGACGGTCATAGTCCTGCATGAGTTTTTCTAAGTCAGCCCCAGTTTTTTCTCCCATCTCAAGCTCCATCTGCCGCAAAGTTTTCTCCGTTTTACGGAGGTCGTCAAAGACATGGAGCATCTCATCGTAGATGGTATTGGACGACTCAAAGCGACTATCCTGGGCCAGATAGGAGAGAGAAAGATCCCGCTTTTTATTGATTTCTCCTGAAGTTGGTTCTTCTTCTCCCACCAAGATTTTTAAGAGTGTTGACTTACCGGCTCCGTTCTTTCCGACCAGGGCAATCCGGTCCCGTTCATCCACCTGCAGGCTGATATTATCAAAAAGAACCTCCCCTGCAAAAGAGTGTTCAATTTTGTTGGCTTGTAAAATAATCATGTCCCTATTTTACTATCTTTTTTCAGATTAAACAAGGAAAGACGAGCCATCAAAAAAATCCTGAGCCCCTTGAGGCTCAGAACTTTTAGAAAGTATTTTAAAACTTATTCTTCCTTGTATAATTGTCGGACTGCTTCCACATCTGTATCCTGAATACTGTAGAAGGAGCCAGCTGGTTGCATGACCGATTCTCCATCAGTGTGGTCCAGCCCAATGGCATGGCCTAGCTCATGCTCAGCTGTATTGACAATCCGATCATAACTATAGTTATAGACATAATTTAAAAGATAATGGCGATTGAGACGCACTGTGATGTGGGTGAAGCGGTTGGTTAAGAGGTTAGTCTGAGAGGCAGTCTCTCCGGCAGCAGAAACCGATGCGTTATCCATTTCTGTCAAAACCACATTAGCCTCTTTTTCATTTGTAACCAACTTGAAGGTAAAGGCGCCTGTTTGGTTCCAAGCCTCAATAGCATCCCGATAAGCTTTTACAAAAGTTTGACTGATATTGGGATCCAAATAGACCGTAGCCTCCGCTTTTTCCCAGCGAGCGCCACTATGCTCATGATTGTCCGTCTGCGTGGTCTGTGAGCTAGGCGCCATCCCAAAGCGCGATGCAAAGCCCTGATCACCAAATAAATTGCCGACTTGATAGACAACCTTTTGGGCAGCTCGTCCAAACCCATCCATACCAGAACTAGGAGAATCTGTGAAATAGATGATCCCCACTAGAACGAGAAAACTGATGGCAATGGTCCAGAAAAATCCCCAAAAAAGACTCCAAGCCATGCGAAGGATTCCTCTGAAAAATCGAAATATGGTTCTCATACATTCTCCTTTCTCTTAAAGAAGGTATGCAATTGTAACACCCTATTCTTAAAAATAACTTAAATAACTGCGCTTTCCAGCTTATTGATGGACGGTTACTTTTCCTGTCTGGTAATCCAGGCTAATCCCACTTTGAACATTAGGAACAAAAACATTGAATTCAAGCGTCCCGTCACTCGATTTGGCTTCGATATGAGAACCTAATGGAATCAAATCTTCTGGCTGGTTGTAGATCAAGGTCACCCGATAGCGGATCCGCTTGTTCTTATCCAGTGCTTTTCGAACCAGGGTCTCATAGTAGTTTTGACCAGTGGAATGAGGATCATTGGCTTGATTGGACCAAGCCGTTTGTACAGCGATATTTTTGGGATTGCTCGTCGAAGCATCAAAACCTTTGAGATTACCGATCAAGGCGTAGCCCAATAGGTGGCCCCGATCTACTGCATGGTCATACTCACCGGACAGATTATGTACCTGATGCCAACCTGCTGGTTTCCAATCGGTTAGGCCACTACCTGTTGCATCTCGATCTCTGTACTGGCGAGTCGCCTTGGTCATAATGGCGTTCGCAACTGTCGGTACGGTCTTCCCATTCACTTCTTTTGTCTTGTTATCCGCATAGGGTTGACTAGCTACACTGGCATCCAGATCTGTTCGATTTCCCTTAACTACAAATGCTCCAGCACCATTCCATTCCAAGTCATTTCCTAATTGTGAACGAGCTGATTTCGTTAGTACAGAGCTAGCTAACTCTTTACTAGGTGTTTCTTGTTGGCTACTAGTCACCACCGAAACAACCCGATCTGTCGCTTCTTTTACCGTCGGTTGATTAAAATAATAGCCCCCAATAGCTAGGGCCGTTGCCACCACAAAACCGGCTAGTGTTTGTTTGGTTCGTTTGCTTACTGTTTGTTTTGCCATACCTCTCTCCAAAAAAGAGCAGCGCTAGATGGGTCATTGACTCGATTCGCTGCTCTCCTTTTTACTCAATTTTAGTTAAAAGCTTATTTGCCTGTTAGTTTTCCAATAATTTCTGACCAGGTATCCGGAGAGAGAATGGACCATGGATTTTTTCCATCGCCAATCACTCCATAGCCAATGACCAAACCAACTGCAAAAATGATGATTCCAATCACAGCCAACAGGAGGACAATTCCTAGCTGTTTTCCAACATAGCGAAGATTAGTTTTCATCGTCTTCTTCCTCTACACGTTTCACGTCTGCACCTAGCGCCACCAATTTCTCATGGAATTGATAATAACCACGATCTAAGTGACTTAATTTGCTGACCTTTGTTTCTCCTTCTGCTACCAAGCCCATCAAGACCAAGGTTGCACTTGCTCGTAAATCGGTCGACATGACCTCTGCACCTTGGAAGCTTTCCCCTCCAACGATACGAGCTGTATCCCGCATAATGTCTGAGTGAACGCCCATCCGACGCATTTCTTCCAAATGCTGGAAGCGATTCTCAAAAACCGTTTCAATCATGGTAGACTCACCTTTAGCCATGGCCATCAAGGCTGTGAATTGAGCCTGCATATCGGTTGGAAATCCTGGGTAGGGAAGGGTTTTAACGGTTACTGGACGGAGCTTACTGATATCCGACTGAATCCGAATGCCATTTTCTTCTTCGGTTACCGTTACACCCATCTCCTGCATCTTAGATAGAAGCGGACGGTTGTGTTCCCAAATGGCATCTTCGATTAATACGTCTCCACCAGTCATGGCTGCCCCAATCATAAAGGTTCCAGCCTCGATGCGGTCTTGCACAACATTGTGGTTTGCACCGTGCAAGCTCTCCACACCAACGATGGTCAAGGTCTCAGTTCCTGCTCCCTTAACATTAGCCCCCATTTTATTCAGCAAGAGAGCTAGGTCAACAATTTCAGGTTCCCGAGCTGCATTTTCAATCACAGTGACTCCATCTGCCAAGGTTGCGGCCATCATAATATTTTGTGTCGCACCTACTGATGGGAAGTCCATATAGACGTGTGCACCTTTGAGACGATCTGCTTTTGCTTCAATATAGCCGGCTGTTTGGGTAATTTCAGCTCCCATGGCTTCCAGACCTTTGAGATGGAGGTCAATCGGACGACTACCGATCGTACATCCTCCAGGCATGGAAACTTTGGCATGGCCATTGCGTGCCAAGACAGGACCTAAGACAACGATAGAAGCCCGCATCTTACTCACATATTTATAAGGCGCTTCCTCTGATAATTTTGCTTGCGCATCTACGACAACTGTATTGTCTTCTTCATTGAAGGTTACTTGTGCATTCAACCCACGAACAACATTGTTCATTGTAAAGACATCTGATAAAACAGGTACATTTTTCAAGGTTGTCACGCCCTCGCTTGCTAGAACTGTTGCAGCAAGAAGAGGAAGGACAGCATTTTTTGCTCCTTCGATTTTGACGGTTCCAACCAGTCGATTATGACCACCATTAACGATTATTTTTTCCATACGGGATTGTTCTCCAATTTCTTAAAGTCACGCTTTCTATCATACCATATTTTTTATAAAATGTGGCTAGAATTGGCCAATAAAAATCTGTCGACTCATCTCATAAACACTGATAAAAAATGAGCTCGCTAGATAGCCGATTCCGACGCTGATCATCAAGATCAAAAAACGGATTTTAACCGCATTTTCAGCACTTACTTTTAAAAACTTTTCCCATTGAACCAGGTTCATCAATAGGTAATAGGCAAAAAAGATAAACAATAGATGGCTTGAAAGATTAAAAATCATTTGAATCATACAGCTATTATACCATATTTGGTCCGTACTTTCTTCTTTTGATTCTCTCCCAACAAAAATAAGGTGAGGACATACCTCCACCTTATTTTGAATATCTTATAAACGATTTCCGACATTAATCCGGTTAATGGCGCGTTGAAGAGCAATTTTAGCACGACGTTCCATATCAACCGAATGCTGATCTTTGGCTTCTTCAATCGCTTTTTCAGCTCGCAGTTTGGCACGTTCTGCACGACTAATGTCAATATCTCGAGCACGTTCGGCAGAATCGGCAACAATGGTAATGACATTATCAGCTACTTCGATAATCCCACCATTGACTGCAATCCAATCAATATGTTTGTCATCGTCGACACGACGAACCTTTACTTGGTCTACAGCCAAAACCGCAATGGTATTGATATGATGAGGTAAAATCCCTAATTCACCATCAATTGTCTTGACAGATACAAATGCGGCATGATGATCATAAACCAGTCCATCCGGTGTAACGATTTGGACGTTCATTTGACTCATCTTTCACCTCTTCTTAGAATCCCATTTTTTCAGCTTTGGCAATCACATCTTCGATCGATCCAACACCACGGAAGGCATCTTCAGGAAGATGGTCATATTTTCCGTCCAAGATTTCTTTAAAACCACGAACAGTTTCTGCAACAGGTACGTATGAACCAGGTTGACCGGTAAATTGTTCGGCAACGTTGAAGTTTTGTGACAAGAAGAATTGGATCCGGCGAGCACGAGCAACCAAGGTCTTTTCTTCGTCAGACAATTCATCCATCCCCAAGATCGCAATGATATCTTGCAATTCATGGTAACGCTGAAGGACGCGTTTGACCTCAGATGCTACTGCATAGTGTTCTTCTCCTACGATTTCTGGAGAAAGGGCACGTGAGCTTGATGCCAATGGGTCCACCGCCGGGTAGATCCCCAATTGTACCAATTTACGTTCCAAGTTGGTTGTTGAATCCAAGTGGGCAAAGGCGGTTGCTGGCGCTGGGTCTGTATAGTCATCGGCTGGCACATAGATGGCTTGGATGGATGTAACAGAACCTTTCTTGGTTGACGTAATCCGTTCTTGCAATTGCCCCATTTCAGTTGCCAAAGTAGGTTGGTAACCAACGGCTGAAGGCATCCGTCCCAAAAGGGCTGATACTTCAGATCCGGCTTGGGTGAAACGGAAGATATTGTCGATAAACAAGAGAACGTCCTGACCTTCAACATCACGGAAGTATTCCGCAATGGTCAAACCAGTCAAAGCAACACGCATCCGTGCTCCAGGTGGCTCATTCATTTGTCCAAAGACCATGGCTGTTTTTTCAATAACGCCAGATTCTTTCATTTCCCAGTAAAGGTCATTCCCTTCACGTGTCCGTTCCCCAACACCAGTAAATACAGAAATACCACCGTGTTCTTGGGCAATATTATGGATTAATTCTTGAATCAAGACGGTCTTCCCAACTCCGGCACCACCGAAGAGTCCGACCTTCCCACCTTTCAAATAAGGGGCTAAGAGGTCAATAACCTTGATCCCTGTTTCAAGAATTTCTTCTGAAGTAGAGAGCTCGTCAAAGGATGGAGCTTTTTTGTGGATGGAGTCACGAGGAGCATCCTCAGGAAAAGGTTGATCCAAGTCAATGGTATCTCCAAGAACATTAAAGACACGTCCTAAGGTTTCTTTTCCGACAGGAACAGAGATTGGACGACCTGTGTCCAAGACTTCCATTCCACGTGTTAAACCATCAGTTGATTCCATGGCGATAGTCCGTACGACCCCATCACCAAGTTCCAAAGCTACTTCAAGAACGACTTTTGATTTTTGTTGGTCATTTTTATAGACTACAAGCGCATTATTGATCTCAGGAAGTTTATCTCCAACGGAAAAGGCAACGTCTACGACGGGACCTACGACCTGAGAAATTTTGCCTAAACTCATGTCATTCTCCTATTCTAAGTAATTTCTACTGCTCAAAAATTCTCTTTCGAGCATCTGTTTTTGTATATAAAATTGTATCCGACAACTATTCAAGGGCACTAGCACCTGCAACGATTTCGGTAATTTCTTGCGTAATCGCTGCTTGACGAGCACGGTTGTATTGAATCGTTAATTCATCAATGACTTTCTTGGCATTGTCTGTTGCAGTTTGCATAGCCATCATCCCCGCAGCATTTTCAGCTGTTTTAGCATCAATAATGGCACCATAGATCATGCTTTCAGCAAATTGAGGGAGCAATTGATCCAAAATGGCATCTCGACTAGATTCCAATTCTAGATTCAATACATAATCCTCATCTGCTTCATTGGGGTCCAAATCAATAATTGGAAGCATCTGTTCCACCCGCATTTGGCTGGTCAAACTGTTGACGTGATGGTTGTAACAGACGTACAACTCATCAAACAAGCCTTCCTGATACATTTGGACTGTTTTCGAAATGATCTTGCGAACTTCCTTAAAGCTAGGTTGATCAGGCAAACCACGCAATTCATAAACCGGCTGAATCCCACGGGCACGGAAGAAATCCGCACCGACACTTCCAATACAGATCACTTCAAAGTCATCTCCAGTTGGATGGTATTCTGCCTTCATTTCCATCATGGTTTTAAGGATGGAGGCATTGTAGCCTCCGACCAAACCACGATCAGATGTAATCACGATATAAGCTGTCTTATTTACCGGCCGACTCACCAACATCGGATGGGATTTGGCATTTTCTGTTTCATGTCCATGGAGCAAGTCTGTTAGTAACTTACGTACCTTAGCGGCATAAACCTGAAAATCCTTGGCTGCTTGCTCAGATTTCCCGAGTTTAGCAGCAGACACCATCTGCATAGCATTGGTAATTTGACTGGTATTTTTAGTGGATGCAATTTTATTTTTTATATCATTTAATGAAACTGCCATCTTCCACTCCTATTTCTATTTGAAATTTGACTGGTTGACAAATTCTGTAAGGGCTGCATCCAGTTCTTCTTCTGCTGGAAGATCATGTGTCGAACGAATCGTCTCAAAGATTTGGTTATAATGTGCTTCAAAGTAATCAAACAACTCTTCTTGGAAACGAAGAATATCGTCTACTGGAACACTATCTAAGAAACCATGAGTCAAGGCATACAAGATCACGACTTGTTTTTCAACTGTCAATGGTTCATGAACAGGTTGTTTCAAGACTTCAACTGTTCGGCGACCACGGTTCAATTTCGCTTGAGTCGCAGCATCCAAGTCACTACCAAATTTCGTGAAGGCTTCCAATTCACGGTATGAAGCGAGGTCGATACGAAGAGTACCCGCAACTTTCTTCATAGCCTTGATTTGGGCAGCTCCCCCTACACGGGATACAGAAGAACCTGCATCAATGGCCGGACGAATACCAGCATTGAACAAACTATCTTGCAAGAAGATTTGTCCGTCTGTGATCGAAATCACGTTGGTTGCGATATAAGCAGAAATATCTCCTGCTTGGGTTTCAATGATTGGAAGAGCTGTAATAGAGCCACCACCCAATTCATCTGAAACTTTAGCTGAACGTTCCAACAAACGGCTGTGGAGATAGAAGACATCCCCTGGGAAGGCTTCACGTCCTGGTGGACGACGAAGAAGAAGGGACAATTCACGATAGGCTACGGCTTGTTTTGACAAATCATCATAGACGATCAAAACGTGTTTACCGTTATACATGAACTCTTCTGCCATGGCAACCCCGGCATAAGGTGCCAAGTAGAGCAATGGAGATGGTTGAGAAGCCGAAGCGGTTACCACAATCGTATAATCCATGGCTCCGTATTTACGAAGAGTTTCTACTTGCGTACGAACTGTTGATTCTTTTTGACCAATCGCCACATAGATACAGATCATGTCTTGACCCTTTTGGTTCAAGATGGTATCGATGGCAATCGAAGTTTTCCCTGTTTGACGGTCCCCGATAATCAATTCCCGTTGACCACGTCCGATTGGAACAAGGGCATCAATGGCTTTCAAACCAGTTTGTAGGGGTTCTGAGACAGATTTCCGTTGCATAACACCAGGAGCTGGTGTTTCGACTGGACGGAATTTATCTGTCACAATCTCACCCAAACCATCTACTGGTTGGCCAAGTGGGTTAACAACCCGACCAATCAAGGCATCCCCTGCAGGGACTTCCATGATTTTACCTGTACGACGGACAGAGTCTCCTTCACGAATATCCGTGAAATCACCTAAGATGATGATCCCGACATCCGTTGTTTCTAAGTTTTGGGCCATCCCGTATGAGCCATTTTCAAAGATCAACAACTCACCACTCATGGCATTTTCAAGACCATGAGCACGGGCAATCCCGTCACCAATGTAGGTTACAACACCTGTCTCAGTGACGTCAAAGTTTGGCTTGAAATTTTCAATTTGTTGCTTAATTAAAGCGCTGATTTCTTGTGCGTTAATCGCCAAAATTCACACCACTTTCTATTTCAATTTAGATTTTATAACTTGCAATTGGTGTTTGAGACTGGTATCCAACGTTTTATGATTGGCTGTCACGACAAAGCCACCAATTAAATCTGGATCGATCTTTTGTTGGATCGAGCGAACTTGAATCCCAAATTTTCTTTCGATAATGGGGATTAGCTTTTGCTCTTGAACAGGATCCAAACCAGCAACCGTCGTAACAGTGACGACAAAAGCGTTGCTCAACAGTTGAATCTGATCCAAACAAATCGTTACAATGTCATAAAATAAGGCTTCACGATGATTGAGAATAACCACTTCAATCAAATGGTCGAGTAATTGTGAATCCGAGGGTTGAAAAAGTCTGAGACTTTTTGCTTTCTCTTCATCCTCTACACCGATATGAGCTAAGAAGTTAGCAAGTCCAGTCTCCTCAAAAATCCCCTTGATTTGGGTCAATTTTTCAAAGACTAGATCTTGTTCTCCTTTTTCAAAGACCAATTGAACAAAAGGCTGGGTATATTTCTCAATCACCATCAGTTGCTTTTTGTCCATTAGGCTTCTCCTAATTCATCAAGATAGCGATCGATCAGTTGGCGTTGACCTTCAGCATCCAGCTCTTGGCTCAACAATTTGCTGGCAAGATTGACAGTGAGATCTGCCACATCACCTTTGATACTGTTCAATGCTTCTTCTTTGTTATGCGCAATTTCTTGTTGCGCTTTTTCTTTCAAACGTACTGCTTCTTGAGTGGCTTCTGAAAGGATCTGAGATTTATTCTTTTCTGCAGTTTCCTTTGCATTTTCGACGATAGACGCAGCTTCTTTGCGGCTACCTGCCAACTCTTCTTCACGTTTACTTGCTAGTTCCTCAGCTTTTTGACGAGCTGATTCAGCTCCATCAATATCATCTGTAATCTTTTTGGCACGCGCTTCTAAAATTCCATTGATATTGTTCCATGCAAATTTCTTTATTAAAAAGATTAATAATAGGAAGGAACCAGCAATGAGAATAAAGTCACCAATAATTTCACTCATTGATACATGCATTCTTCTACTCCTCCTCTACTTACTCTTCACCATTAATTTTCTTACCAATATAAATTGATGACAACATGGTAAACACATAGGCTTGGATACATGAAATGAAAATCGAAAACGCTGTCCACGCCATGCTTCCAATAAAGGCAAATGGATACCAATAAACAGCTTGATGCGACAAAGTCACAAGCAAGCTTGCTAGTACCTCACCCGCAAAGATATTTCCGAAGATCCGAAGTGCCAAGGAGGCAAAGTTCGTTAATTCTTCCAAAATATTCATGGGGGTCATAAATCCGGGTGTCACAAAAGCCTTTAAATATTCCTTCACACCACGTCTGCGAATTCCTTCTACATGGGCGATTAAGGTGATCAAAAATGAAAAGGCAAAGTCATAACCCAGGTTAGCGGTTGGTGATGTCCACAAATTGTAACCATTGGTCGTTTCGATTTTAGCCATCAATCCAATGTTATTGGCTACTAAAAGAAAGAGGAAAAGAACAAACAAGAACAAGGAATAGTCCTTTATGTAATGTTCCCCAATATTTCCTTTTGTAAAGCCTACGACAAAGTCATATGCGTATTCCAGCACATTTTGTTTGCCTTTTGGTCGGATCGACATTTTTCGACTGGCCCAATAAATGAAGCCAAAAACGGCGAAAACAGAAATCAGGGTCATAGCAAGTAGGGTCAAATTAAAAGATACAGGTCCAAGAGTAATCGTTGGATTGATACTTTCTTCCAAGGTTTGACACCTCCTTTTCTAAAATAGAAGCGTCTATTTGATAATAAAGGCCATAACCAAGGTTACGAAGAAAGTACCTTCGACAAAGGCAACACCAAGAATCAAGAGGCTACGCAATTGACCGATAATTTCTGGTTGACGAGACGCAGATTTCAATAAGCTACTCATCATCAAACCTTCTGCCAGTGATACACCAAAACAGGCTAAACAAAGACCTAAAAATGTTAAATTCATGATGAATTCTCCTTTTATAAATTTTACCTCCTTAGTTTACTACTAAAAGATATAATAGTCAAATATTTCCTATAAAAGTAAGCGTTTTAGTGAAATTACGTTATTTTTTTAATATGATAATTTTTCCTATCTACGATTGATTTCTTTTAATTTTTAGACGCTTTGTCCACCTCTATTCATTTTTCCTTCTAAAAAACTCTCACCTGCTCAGCAGATGAGAGAATTCGATTATTTAAAGATAGACGTTTTGAAACTGTCTGTTTGTTGCAGTAATTTCTTAAAGATTTTTTCTTTCAAGGCAAGGGTATTGTCAAATTTGACAGAACCATTCTTCAAACTGGCCTGATCTTTTTCAACCGCAGTTGCAAAGGCTTGTTTTAAGTCATCATAAGTGCTATAAGTAGTCCCATCAACTTCAATAGCCTGAAGTCCATTTTTAGCACTGGTCACCACTTCGTTGAAGTAGGCTTTCTTCCAGTCTTCAAGGGTACTGAATGTTCCATCAGAAATCTTTTGAATGATGTAATCATCCCCTAAAGTCGCATGACCTGCTTGTTTGGATTCTTGTTTATACTTGTTTGAAGCATAGCCTAAGAAGCCTTTTTCATAACCATAGTAGCCCCAGAGTCTAAAGGTATTGTGTTTGAAGGACATGGCTCCAGGAGCCCCTTCACTGGTGTTTCCACCATAGATCCCTGTCATCATCGGCACCGTCACATAGGCTGAGCCAAAGTCTAATGGATTATAGACACCATTTCCAGGACCACGATTGGTCATGAAGTTGTTGGTGATGAGATCATCTACTGAATGTAAGGTGATGGCTTTTTCCTCATCACTCAAAGGACGCACCTTATCAAATTGATTCTTGGTATTAGCCCCTCGGTATTGTTTATCAACCTTCTTGAACCATGCATTGTTCAAGTCTTGACTGCCTTTATTGAGGACGGCTTCTCCTTCTAGGTAATCCAGAAGCATGAGAGTGTCATTATAGCCTTTCATATACCGATCAATTTCGTCACGTGACTTCAAATCATTTGGATTGGTATTGTACCATTGGTTTCCATCGTTAGGACGCTCATAGGCCATGTTGAGACCTAAGGCCTTGTATTCCCCGTTTGGATTGGATACGGATGGTGTTTGCAACATTCCTTGGGCAAAGGCTTCGATATCGGTTCCTTCGCGGTGTCTCCAACCACCTAAGTAAACCATACGGTCATTGACGTGCGTCGTTTCGTGCGTGAAGGCAGAGACCCCAAAGTCACTGATCATATCGGTCACCATGAAGAAGACAGAGTCATCTTTATATGGATTTCCGTAAATTCGCGCCACTGCTCCCATCCGCCAATCTGTCGCATGGTAACGATCGGTTGGACCATACAATTCACGGATTGGAGCCACATCCTTGCCACTGTTGGTATGTCCATAACGGTCTGTACTAATGCCCTTGTAGTTTTGGTTATCAAGGACAGGGGTCGGCACCATATTGTTGCTCTTCAAGAGCTGATTGCGAACCTTATCCGTTGCTAGACGTGACCAGAAATCTAGGTAATTCTGTTGGCCTTTCGCTACCTTGTCAATTTCCTCTTTGAAGGCCGTTCGTTCCGCTTCCGTGTTCTTGCCATATTTCTCGAAGGAACTATAGGCCATAGTGTTGTAAGTTGAAATCAAGAACATATGAGCATCTTTTAAGTTCAAGAGTGGCAAGATCATTTTACCGTGAACATCATTGTTTAAGCCCTCATAGGCTCTGTGTTTAGCAGACGCGAATGCTGGATTGGTCGTCTCAGGCTCCACAATATAGACATTGTCTTTGGTTGCTTTGATAAACCAATCATTCAAGTCTGTGTCACTTGTAAAGAGCTCCATGTTGTACTTCAGGAAGTCATTAAGATTTCCAGAAAGAGTCGATTTAGCCACGACTTCACGGAAGGCATCGTGGGTACGAGTCCCTTTGATGTAGTCTTCTTTTGAGCCGATTTCAATCAAGCGGTCTAAGACATCAACATTCTTCCCATAGAAGTCTGGCTTGAACAACATGAGTTGCTTGAGATTGACATTATCGAATTTCACCCCGTAATAACGGTTGAGGTAAGAAAGACCCAAAAGAACAGCAGCCTTATTATCCTCAATCTTCTTAATGAGCGCACGTTTGGCAGCTTCATCTGTATTTAATTGATGATCTTGGTTTTCAACCAGTTGTTTGACAAAGTGAGTCAGATTGTCCTTGACTTCTTGGAAGCTTTCTTCGAGGTAAAGGTTCTTGATGGCATTGACTTTGTTAGGTCCTGTTCGACCTAAGTGAGTGTAGATTGGATCTGATTGCAATTCTACTGGACTTAGTTTTCCTACGATGGCATCAATGAGATCGCTCCGGTCTTTGTCCACCATATTCGGTGTGTAGATCACTTCACCGAGCTCTGCTACACTGTACTCTTTGACTTGTTTGACCTTAGAATCTTTCGGCATCATGCTAAAGATATCTTTGGTCTTATCCGCGTAATGGATCAGGATGTGATCCGCATCCGCTAGTTTAGTGACAAAATCATTGCCCTTCATAGCGGTCACAGACAAGACTTCCTTGGTCAAGAGAGGACTCGTTGCAGCCAATTTATTCCCTTGGTCGACAATCCATTCTTTGTTGTAGAATGGTTGCAATTTAGCAATATTGCGGTAAGCTAACTCACGAGTCGCATCGTAAGCAGTGATGGCCTTGTATTGATCGTCTTTGCTAACAAGGTGATTGAGCGTATCTTCAATCGGTTTGCTGCTGGTGAATTTATCAGCAGTGATTCCCATTGCTTCGATTTTCTGCTCAGCTTCTGCAAGGGAAATGCTAGGGATTTTACGAGAGTTGTTATAGGTTTTCTTCCCTTCACTCACGCCCTCTACACTGTAGTTGCGCTTGGTTCTTGAATAGGTAAAGTAATCATCCGCGTCAATATCCGAGTGTCCGAAGACCATTTCACCAGTTTTGACTTTCATCATGGTGATGTTATCTTCAATAGCCCCCAAGGCCCAGTTAGTCCCGAGTAAGCCACCCGATTGGACCGCTTCTTTCAGTTCAATCGAACCTTTAGCAACGGAGTTTTTAAGAACTCCTTCTCTACCTAGCGTATTGTTATTCCCACCATTTTGAGAAGAATAAACTAAACCTGCAGCTTTGGCTTTGTTCCCAGTCATTTCAGCATCAACGTAAGCCTTTTCTACAATACCTTTCCAGTTCTCGCCAACAACACCCGCTAGATAGCCACCTTTATTGCCAGCAACGTGTAGTTTCCCGATAAAGGCAACATTACTGACCTTCCCACTGCCATCAATTTTATTGATGATCCCTGCTACATCGTTGTTTCCAACAACGCTTCCTGTTACTTTAACATTTTCGACAGTCGCATTATTTTTGATGACACCTGCGATTGGTGCTACTCGATCAAATCCAGGCATATCAATGTTAACATTTTCAAGCAAGAGATTCTTAACAGTACCACCCTCGATGTTGCCAAATAACGGTCTTGTAATGTTATGGATAGCAAAATTATTTCCATCTGTACTTTCCAATATTCCCTTGAAGGCATTGGTCACATAAGACTTGCCAGCTGGTTGCACATTACTTGCATTCATACTGCTACCAAGCTTAAAGATACCAGTCGGATTGGCTTGCATAGCTTTTACAAGTTCGTTGAAATTGTAGTAGACGTCTCCTTCATGAGCTTTAGGTTTTGCAATGTAGTGGACATAGTCCTCACTGAACAGATTGTCCGCAGTCCGTTGGATCAGATCTGGAGCTTTGGCTGTTACTTTGTATAAGGTCGCTCCATCTACCGTCACTTCTTCGATTTTATCAACGGCCAGTTTTGTGACCTTATTATCATGGGTGGTAACCTTTAAGTAATAAGGTTTCACATCTGAAGGCGTTTCTGACAAGAGGCTACGATCAGTCTCAAGGCCTTGGTCATCCACGCTAATCAGACTAGTTTCCTTGATGTTTTTGACTTCAACTTTTTTAAGGTCAAGCCTTAGTGGTTCTTCCTTGAGAACTTCTTCTTCATCCCCATTTCCACGGTCATAGACCATGGTCGTTGCCAGCGTATAATCTTTGTAGTAGTCCAAGTCCGCTAAAGCAGCTGCCAAGTCCGTCTCTGAAAGGGTCAGGGTTTTCACCACTTGATCACCCTTCTTCAATACAGCCTGGATGGACTTGATGGTCACACCGTCTGGTTTATCCAAATGATAAGTAGCTTTAGCACTGCGCTTCAATTCTTCCTTATCGACCTGGGTCAAAGTTAAGGTAGGCTTATCAAGTTCTTTGGTCCCTTGTTGAATGATCTGATCTTGGGCTTGTTCTACTACTTCTTCAGAAATTGTAGGAGCATCCGTTGTCTTAACTCCCTTAATGGTCTTGTAAACCTTGGTGATTTTCTTCTTCCCATTTTTACCGACTTGAGAAACCCTTTCGGATCCTTTTAGCAAGGTGGCATCTTGTTCGGTTACCGTCTTAAATGGAATTTCCTCATACGAAACATCCTCTGTTTGGCCTTCAATCGCCTTAGTCCCACGACTAATTTTTTCTGTCACAGGAGCTTTTACTGTTTCAGTTGTCGTGCTCACGGGTTCGCCAATCTTCTCACCATTGACCGTCTTATAAACACGACGAATCTCCTGGCTACCAGCCTCGCCTTTCTGAAGAAGGCTTTCTTCATCTGTGTAACGATTGGCATCCGTTACATACTCTGTTTCATATGGAAGGATTACCGTTTCTGTCTCTGTTACCGTCCCTTCCGTTACTTGATAGGTTGGGTTCTCCGGTTGAATAGGGGCTTCGCCGACATGGCCTTCTTCTTGTGTCCCTTTAGCTTCCACCACACCTGTATAGGCTGGGTTCTCTGGTTGAACAGGGGCTTCGCCGACATGGCCTTCTTCCTGCGTTCCCTTAGCTTCCACCACACCTGTATAGGCTGGAGTCTCTGGTTGAACAGGAGCTTCACCGACATGGCCTTCTTCCTGTGTTCCCTTGGCTTCTACCACGCCTGTATAGACTGGGTTCTCCGGTTGAACTGGGGCTTCGCCGACATGGCCTTCTTCTTGTGTCCCCTTGGCTTCCACCACACCTGTATAGGCTTGATTCTCTGGTTGAACAGGAGCTTCGCCGACATGGCCTTCTTCTTGTGTCCCCTTAGCCGTTACAACTGGAGAAGGGCTGGGTTGAGGGGTTGGTTGGGCATCTTCTTTTGTCCCAACAGCAAGAATTTGTGAAACTGGTTCTTTGGTGACCTTGCTTTCGACTACTCTGCGAACTTCTTGTCCATCTACCACACTCACTTCCGTCAATATGGTACGCTCCCCATTTTGGCCAGCAGTCAGCACCTTGGTTTGCCCTTTGGCTAATGTAGGATCAGCTTGCTTGACGGTTTCAAATGGCACAGGCTCAGTAGAGACTTCCAGGCTTGGTTTTTCAACTTGAGGAAAGGCTGGAGCGACTTCTGGCGTCACACGCGCTTGTGGTTCCACTTGTGGAATCCCTGTACTTGTTTTGATCGTTCCTTCTACAGAAGGTTTCGTTTCCTGCATAGCCTTTGGCTCTTGTAAGCTCGTCTTTTGGACTGACGGGTAGCGCAAATAACCAATATAGTCATAGCCGTCAATTTGAATCACGCCATTTGCAAGATCTTTGCTCGATGCGATCGCAAGATCCTGATTATAGGCGCGCAAAACTTGATTTTGTAGGGCTGCGACTTCAACTGGAAGTAGAAGACTTTGTCCCATGGCTCCAATCAAAAGGACGCCCATGACCTTCTTCCGGTGCTTTTTAGAAAGTAAGAGGACCGCAAAGGAAGCTGTAGCTAAACTTAGGCCAAAGAGGGCAACTTCCTGACTTCCTGTTTGAGGAAGAACCGACTGAGTTACTTCCTTCTTCTTATAGACGAGATAGAAAGTATCTTCATTTTGATATGCTTCAGGGATTGCATGAATCACCTGTGCTTTTTCTTCAGCAGTCAGCTCTTCTTCTGTCACATATCCTAAGTGCACATGAGCAGGTAGAGTCATCTGATCAGCTTGGACAGGACGAGCTCCTAACAAGCTTCCTCCTAATAAAAAGGCTCCAATGGCTACCGGACCAACACCGACAGATAATTTTCGAATCGAATATTTGGTCATTTTTTCAAACGTTTGTTTCGCTTTTTTCATCCTAAAATTCCTATATAGTAATATTTAATCCTCGAGCAGGGACCTGATTATTTTTAGAGAGGCTGGGATCCTTTCCAGAAATAAGAACCTTCCCGGGATTTTTTACCTTTACCTATCTTATCTTTTTTCTTCTATTTTAGCAAGCTCTAAAACTCAAAAATATAAACCGTTTTCTTTATAGGAAGAAAGCAACACAAAAAAACGCCTCGAAAGGCGTTTGTATCATAGATCTATTTATAAAGATTGGTACAAATCATTGTATCGTTGACTAGCCGTATCCCATGAGAAGTCACGCGTCATAGCTTGCTCTTGGAGACCATACCAAGCCTGTTTGTCATTGTAGTAGACAGCCAAGGCTTCATCAACTGCCCAGTTAAACCAATAACCAGACAAATTATTGAAGCTAAAGCCTGTTCCACTTCCATCAACAGCATTAAACGGTTGAACGGTATCACGAAGTCCGCCGACTTCATGCACCAAAGGAAGGGTTCCATAACGCATGGCCATCATTTGAGAAAGGCCACACGGTTCAAAGCGACTTGGCATCAAGAAGACATCCGACGCTGCATAGATTTCTTGAGCCAATTGGACATCAAATGTGATATTCGCTGAAAGTTTATCTGGGTAGGCTTGACCAAACCAAGCAAAGGCATTTTCAAATCCAGGATCTCCTGTACCGAGCAAGACAATCTGAATATCCTTTTGCAAAAGTTGATGCAACTCTTCTACCACCACATCAAAACCTTTTTGACGTGTCAAACGAGAGACGATCCCAAACAAAGGAACATCATCGCGAACAGGTAGACCAACACGTTCTTGAAGAGCTCGTTTGCTAGCTGCTTTACCTGAAAGATCTGAGAGACTGAAGTGATGCGTCAAGAGTGGATCCGTTTCAGGATTATACAGATCCGCATCAATCCCGTTAACAATTCCGGTCACCTTGCCAGACTCCATTCGAAGGATCTGATCCAAGCCACAACCATATTCGGCAGTCATAATCTCATGCGCATAGCTAGGAGAAACGGTTGTTACACGGTCAGCATATAGAATACCAGCTTTCATCCAGTTCAGGCAATCATTCCACCGAAGCGTTCCATCTGCATAGCGTTCAAATCCAACTCCGAATAGGTCCCACAACATTCCTGGGTCGAACTGACCTTGGAATTCCAAATTATGGATAGTCAATACTGTTTTAATTCCATGATAAGCTTGAATCCAACGGTATTTTTCCTTCAGCAAGAAAGGAATCATCGCCGTATGGTAATCATGGGCATGAAGAACATCTGGAACGAAGTCAACTCGTTCCATCGTTTCTAAGGCCGCGAGCTGGAAGAAGGCAAAGCGTTCGCCATCATCGAAGTCACCATACACATGTCCTCTAAAGAAATAGTGTTGGTTATCAATAAAGTAAAAGGTGACGTCATCGCGCACAATGCGTTTCACACCAACATATTGACTTCTCCAGCCAACCTTGGTCTCAAAATGCAAGATATCTTCAATTTGATCTCCAAACTTAGCCTCTACCATATCATAGTAAGGGAGGATCACGCGCACATCATGACCACTTTTCGCTAAGGATTTAGGAAGAGCGCCAATAACGTCTCCCAAACCACCTGTTTTAGAAAACGGTGCTCCTTCAGCTGCAACAAATAATAGTTTCATTAGACAATATCCTCTGTAACAATCGTTCCTTTTTTAACCACGACAGGTGCTTCTTCTGTCCCACGAATCGTCACACCAGCAGCCACTTCGACACCCTTATCCAGGATGGCATGTTCGACGATTGCATTTTCATGAATCACAACACCAGGGAAGAGAAGACTACTGCGGACCTCTGAACCTTGATGAAGGTGTACCCGCCGTGAAACAACGGAGCGTTCAACGGTTCCTTCTACAATACTACCCGAAGCAAATTGAGACGTTTTAATATGTGAAGTCTTGGAATAATACGTTGGTTCTTCATTCTTCACTTTCGTATACACCTTTTGGTTTGGTGAAAAGAGCTTCATGAATTTTTGGTTTTCCAACATATCCAAGTTTGCATGGTAGTAGGATTCAACTGAATGAATATTGGCTAGGTAACCTGTATATTCAAAAGCAAAAGCATTGTATTCCACCGCCAAATCACGCAAGATATAGCGCAATTTTTGTGGGTATTCTTTCTTGGCTTCTTCTTCAATTTTTTCAATCAACCAAGGAGTATCCACAATAAAGACATCTGTCGACATGTTGTAGACTTCGTCAGGATCCTTGCCATCGAAAAGTCTTTGCTCTGTAACATGGTCTGTTTCATCAATTTCCAAGATAGCATTGACTTCAGAGATATTTTGAAGATGCAACTTCTTATAAACCACTGTAATCGGACGGTCAACGCTATTATGCAAGTGGAAAACTTGATTGAGGTCAATATTCATCAAGACATCACAGTTCAAAGCAACTGTTTGGTTGGAACCAGACCGTTTCAAATAGGTCAATAATTGTTGGTAGTATTCTGGCCCTACATTTGTATTTTCAACAGGAGTGTTATAGATTCCGAGGTAATAGTGGCTCAATAAAGTAGACAAGCCCCACTCACGACCTGAACGAATATGGTCAAAGACCGAACTAATATTTTCTTGTTGGAAAATCCCAAAAACACTACGAATACCAGCATTCGCAAGACTAGACAACGGGAAGTCAATCAAGCGGTATTTCCCATCAAATGGTAGAGATGCTACCGGACGATGGCTGGTCAAAGTGGACATATCATGATACCCAACTGTATTTCCTAAAATGGCTGAATATTTATCAATCTTCATCTGTTGCTACCCCCACTTTTTCATTGTAACCGACAACTTGTACTTCCTCTGTTCCATCAATCACGACACCTTCTGCAATGACTGCACCTTCCCCGATAATCGCGCGTTTCACGACAGCTCCTTTACCGATAATGGCATTGCTCATCACGACAGCATCTTCGACAACTGCTCCTTCACGAACTTGAGCTTCTGTTGATAAGATGGAGTGTTTGACTGTACCGTCTACCGAACAACCGTCGACGACAAGAGAATCTTCGACGTGGCCATGTTCCCCAAAGAAGTTCGGTGGAGAAATGAGGTTGCGTGAATAGATTTTCCAGTGACGATCGCGACTATCCAAGGCATTATTTGGATCGATATATTCCATATTGGCTTCCCAAAGAGACTCAATCGTACCAACGTCTTTCCAATAACCATTGAATTCATAAGCATAAACACTTTCGCCTGATTCTAGATACGTTGGAATGACATTTTTACCGAAGTCTGACATATCGATATCACTCTTTTCAGCAGCAACCAACATATTGCGGAGACGAGCCCAGTCAAAGATGTAAATCCCCATGGAAGCCTTGGTAGATTTTGGTTCAGCTGGTTTTTCTTCAAATTCGACAATCCGATTATTGGCATCTGTATTCATGATTCCAAAACGGCTTGCTTCCTTCAAAGGTACATCTAGGACGGCAACAGTTAAGCTTGCATTATTATCCTTGTGCGCTTGAAGCATATCATCGTAATCCATCTTATAGATGTGGTCCCCAGATAATATCAAGACATATTCCGGATTGATGCTGTCGATATAGTCGATGTTTTGGAGGATGGCATGGCTAGTTCCTTCAAACCAACGATTTCCTTCACTAGCTGAATAAGGTTGGAGAATAGACACACCCGTATTGATTCCATCCAAGCCCCAGCTGGAACCATTCCCAATATGGCTGTTAAGGGCAAGTGGTTGATACTGTGTAATCACACCAACATTGTGAATTCCTGAGTTGGCACAGTTTGAGAGAGCAAAATCGATAATCCGATAGCGCCCACCAAATTGAACCGCAGGTTTCGCGATGTTTTTGGTTAATTTTCCAAGACGTGTTCCTTGCCCTCCGGCAAGAATTAAAGCGAGCATTTCATTCTTCATTGACTACTTCCTCTTTTTAAAGCTTGGACTCCCTTAGAGTCAACCGATCATCATTTTTTATCTGATGTTTTAGATTTCGTTTTGCGAACCTTCCGTTTCACCTTCCAAATGCTAGCCCCTAAAGCCGGCAAAGTAAAGGTCAAAGTTTGTTCATAATCCTTCCACAGTCCATCTTGAGACTGAACTGTCGGATTGTGCTCTTTCCAGACACCTCCCCATTCTTCTAATTCTGTATTCCAAATTTCTTCATAGACCGCTGATACAGGCACACCAATCGTAAAGTCCTTGCGTTCTACTGGTGCCATATTGAAGACGCAAACCAAAAGATCGCCTTTACGATTTTTCCGGATCATAGACAAGACGCTCTGATCCCGGTTATCTGCATCTATAATCTCCAAGCCATCAAAGCTATCATCAATCTCCCACAATTCCTTGTGTTCTTTGTAGAAATGATTGAGCTGAGAAGTAAAACGACGCATCTTCGCATTCATTTCATCCTCTAGATTGCCCCATTCCAGTTGCTCTTCTGACTTCCATTCCAAAAATTGACCAAATTCTGAACCCATGAAGAGTAGTTTCTTACCAGGGTGGCAGATCTGATAGGTTAAGAGGTTACGAAGTCCAGCAAATTGATTGTAACGATCTCCCCACATCTTATGCATCAAACTCTTCTTACCATGCACCACTTCATCATGTGAAAATGGTAGTAAGAAATTCTCAGAAAATGCATACATGTAACTAAAGGTCACCAGATTAAAGTCAAATTTCCTGTAGACCGGGTCTTCCTCATAGAATCGGAGAATATCATTCATCCAACCCATATTCCATTTATAGTCAAAGCCTAGACCACCTTCTTCTTCTGGGCCTGTGATCTTTTGACCAGCAGAACTTTCTTCAGCAATCATCATAACATCTGGGTGTTCGTTCTTGATAATCGCATTCAAACGTCTGAGGAAATGAACCCCTTCATAGTTGAGGTTTCCCCCATCAATATTTGGTGTCCATGGACCACTATCATAATCGAGATAGAGCATATTGCTCACGGCATCAACCCGAATTCCATCTAAATGATAGGTGTCAATCCAAAACTTCAAACTAGAAATCAAGAATGACTGTACTTGATTTTTTCCTAAATCGAAGTTCAAAGCCCCCCAACCATAGTTATGGGCCCGATGTTCATCCTGATACTCAAAAGTTGGTGTTCCATCATAATAAGCCAAGGCATCATCATTGATAATGAAATGGCCAGGCACCCAATCCACAATCACTCCGATATTGTTGAGGTGACATTCTTCCACGAAGTCTTGAAACTCTTCTGGGCTACCATAAGTCTGCTCGAGGGCAAAATAGCCCATGAGCTGATAACCCCAGCTCAATCCCAATGGATGGGCCATCACTGGCATAAATTCTACGTGGGTGTAGTTCATCTCTACCAGATATGGAATGAGTTCTTCTTTTAGTTGTTTGAAAGTATAGGAACTATAATCATCATTTCGTTTCCAAGATCCTGCGTGAACCTCATAGATATTAACAGGTCGTTCCTTAAAACCAAGTTTTTTACGGCGTGCTCTCCAAAGACCGTCTTTCCAGTTCTTTTCCGGAATGGTCTTAATGATAGACCCTGTATTGGGTCGTTTTTCCATCCATAACGCTAGAGGATCAATTTTTTGAACCTGATGACCATTATTTCGTGTCACCAAATATTTGTAGATATCTCCCTCTTTTGCATCCGAACAGAAGACTTCCCAGACGCCTCCTTCATTACGAACCATTGGAATTTTACGGTCTTCCCAATCAGTGAAATCACCAATCAGATCCACAGCCTGAGCATTGGGAGCCCAAACACGGAAGGTAAAACCTTCTTGTTCTCCTCTTGTTTCCTTGTGAGCTCCTAAGTACTCTTGAAGACGGAAATTATCCCCTCTTCCAAATGTCCATAAGTCTGTGCTTCTATCCATATACTCACCTCTTTATTTTTTGAAAGCGTTTTCTAATTGTTTTTATTTTACTATAAAATCACTTAATTTTCAAGTTGATTCCTGTAAAATCATGTAAAATTATCAGGAAAAGTTTTTCCATTTTCTTTCCCGAACCTTTTACTTCATTCCTTCGCTTTCCTCCCAATCTTACTTACGATTATACTATATATACGAGGAAAATTAAACAAAAAACCGAACTTTTAAATCACTATTTTTATTACTAACTAGTTTATTACGAATAAAATGAACATTTTTAAGAACAATGTAAAAAAAAAGACTAAGACAGATTTGTCTTAGTCTTGTTGAATTCTTAGTCTACGTTCACGTATTCTTTTGAAAGTTCAAGAACTTCTTCCATTGTTGAACATTCAGTCAGAGCACGGTTAGCGTATTCTTGCATTTTAGCTGTGTCGAGTTTCTTCATCAAGCTACGTGTACGAAGGACAGATGTCGCTGACATAGAGAACTCATCCAAGCCCATTCCGACAAGAAGTGGAACAGCAGTTTGGTCACCG